>Ga0208461_1000850_pt1 | contig 28930 bp, 21 predicted proteins | sample AD_JPNTR4_MetaG_FD_184448 | JGI IMG/M metagenome (GOLD analysis project Ga0208461, IMG submission 184448) | Active sludge microbial communities of municipal wastewater-treating anaerobic digesters from Japan - AD_JPNTR4_MetaG (SPAdes) (version 2) | ecosystem: Engineered > Bioreactor > Anaerobic...
GACGGCATCGCCAGGCTCTTCAACAGGTGCGGCAAATGGTGCCGCAAGCGGCAAGTGCCAGGAACCGCCGAAATGCAGCCGGAACTGCCGCTGTTCGCGTCAGGCTGAAAAACTGGGGTAAGTCCACTTCCTCCCGTCTTGTAAAGCGCCCCCAAAAATGTGTACACTATACGCATGAATCCGAAAACGCTCCAAAAACGTTTTCTTGCGCAGATCGGGGATCTGTCCACCATCCGCCGGTTGCTCGACCTGTTGCCGGATGTCGGTTTTTTTATTAAGGACAGCCAGGGACGTTTCATGCTGAACAATCTGCGCGCCTGTCAGTTCTGCAATGCAGACAACGAACAGCAGACGATCGGCAAAACCGATTATGATTTTTTTTCGAAAGACCGGGCCGATTTCTATGTTCAGGGCGATCGCGAGGTGATGGAGAGCGGTATTCCGGTCATCAACCAGATCGCGCCCGCGCCGGAACATTCGGACCGCCTGATGATCCACAGCAAGTTTCCGGTCTATGATAAACATGGCCGGGCGATCGGTGTTGTGGGATTCCACCGCATCGTGGACGACCTGTGCGACACGCCCCGCTGGCACGGACGCTTCGCCCAGGTTGTGGCACATATTCACAAGCACTACGGGCAGAATCTCGAAATGAAAAAACTGTCCCAACTGGCCGGCGTGTCGCAGAGCCAGTTTGAACGCCGCTTCAACCGTATCTTCGGCACCACGCCCTATGAATACCTCCTGCGCGTGCGCATCACGGCAGCGCGCGCGCTGCTGGAAACGACGGAGCGTACGATCGCGGATATCGCCTGCGAGACCGGTTTCTACGACCACAGTCACTTCACGCGGACTTTCAAGCGGGTCGTGGGACTCTCGCCCGGACGTTACCGCAAACACCATCTTGATGCCGGACTGTGAGGCCCCGTGACTGACGTGCTTTCCTGCTATATCGAGCTTCTCCCGAATATCGGTGCGGAACGCGGTCGTGCGTTGCGGCGCGAAGGATGCCTGTGCTGGCGTGACCTGCTGGACGCCGCGCATCCTTCCGCTGGACTGGACCGGGCCGCTTGGGACGCGGCACGCGCTGCCGCTGAGGCAGCACTGCGCGCCCTTGAAGGCGATGACATCACCTATTTTACGGCGCGGCTCCCGTCCCGTGAGCACTGGCGCGTGCTGGCCCGCTGGTTTGACCGCGCCTCGTTTTTTGACATCGAGACCAGCGGTCTGGATGCCGACAGCATCGTCACGCTCGTCTGCTGTTACCATCGGGGCCAGCCTTTGCGTTTTCTGGCCGACGAAAACCTCGATGACTTTCTGAATCTGCTCGATGAAATCCGGTTGCTGGTCTCGTTCAACGGATCGAGTTTTGACGTGCCGCGCGTGCTCGACCGTTTCCATATTCCAGCCTTGCCCTGTGCCCATGTGGATCTGCGCTGGCTCTGCCATCATGCCGGCTGGCGTGGCGGCCTGAAGGCAATCGAACGTGCGCTCGGCCTGCGGCGTCCGCCGGACCTTGAAGGCCTCGGCGGTGCGGAGGCGGTCGGGCTCTGGCAGGCGTGGCGCGACCGCCAGGACGAGCAGGCGCGCCGCACGCTCGAGCGATACTGCACGGCGGACACCGTGATGCTCCAGATGCTGGCCGGCGAGCTCTGTCGGCACCATGGTGCCGACGTGGTGCTGCCGGCGGAGGCCGACCTTTGGTCTTTGGTGCAGACGGCACTGCCGGATTTGGGACGCCCTGCCTCGGGTGGGGATAGGCCAGCCCTCGGGCACATTGTCGAGCCACCGCCGCCGAAACCTGCGCCGGCGCCGGTCGTCGCGGCCGATCTCTTCTCGCTTTCTCAGATGCTCGGGGCGACCGGCGGCCTGTCGCGCGCAGAAAAACAGGCGCGCCTGCGCGAACGCTGGCGAAACTTCCGGACTGCGGAGTGAGCGTGCCGGGCTGAGTGTGCGCATTTTTCGCGTCATTGCATCACGGACAGGATTTCGATACACTGATGCGCTTATGAAAGTTCAGATTCTCCCATCGCTGTTGGCGGCGGATTATGGGCGTTTGGCTGAAGAGATCCGGCGGGTCGAAGAGGCCGGGGCGGACGCGCTGCATCTCGATATCATGGACGCGCATTTTGTGCCCAACCTGAGTTTCGGGCCGGATATGGTGGCTCTTTCGGGGCGTGTGGTGCCTGGGCTTTACCGCCATGTGCATCTGATGATGACGCGGCCTGATCTGTACGCGGATCGCTTTATCGACGCCGGCGCGCAGACCCTGCAGTTTCATGTCGAGGCGGACTGTGACGTGTGGGCCTGCCTCCGGGCCATCCGCGCACGCGGTTCGCGGGCCGGTCTGGTACTGCGTCCGCAGACCCCGGCGGTGGCGGTTTTCCCGTACCTGACGTTGTGCGACGAGGTGCTGTTCATGACGGTGAATCCCGGCTACGGCGGCCAGGCGTTCATGAGCGAGGTGTTGCCGAAAATCGGCGAGCTGCGTCGCCATGCGGATGCCCTCGGCTTGACTTCGCTGGACATCATGGTGGACGGCGGCATCAACCTTGAGACTGCGGCCTTTTGCGCGGCGCACGGGGCCAACCAGTTTGTGGCCGGCAGTTTTCTTTTCAAACAGAGCGACATGGGCGCGATGATCGCGCAGATGCGCGACACCTGCACGAGAGCATATGGCACAAAGACTTGATAACATCCGTAATTTTTGCATTATCGCCCATATCGATCACGGCAAGACCACCTTGTCGGACCGGGTTCTGGAACTCACCAAGGCCATCGATTTGCGTAACCTGCGTGAACAGACGCTGGACGCGATGGATCTTGAACGCGAACGCGGCATCACCATCAAGTCGCACCCGGTTTCCATGGCGTACACCGCCAAAGACGGCAAGACCTACCTGTTCAACCTGATCGACACGCCGGGCCACGTGGACTTCAATTATGAGGTGTCGCGCAGCATGGGCGCGTGCGAAGGCGCGGTGCTGGTGGTCGATGCCGCGCAGGGCGTCGAGGCGCAGACGGTCGCGAACGCCTACTTGGCGATCGACAATGAGCTGGAGATTGTGCCGGTGCTCAACAAGGTCGATCTGCCCGGCGCGAATATCGAGGAGGTTTCGCACCAGATCGAGGATGTGCTGGGCATCCCGATGGATCACCCACTCTATATCAGCGCCAAGACCGGATTGGGCGTGCCGGAGGTGCTGGAGGCGATCGTCGCCCGCATCCCCCCCCCGGAAACGGCGGGATCCGATGCGCCGCTGCGGGCGCTGGTGTTTGATTCCGTTTTTGATGAATTCCGCGGAGTGATCACCTACGTGCGCGTCGTGGACGGCCGCATTAAGGCGGGCGACGCGGTGCGTTACATTGGCAGTGGCCAGGTCACGCAGCTCCGCGAAGTGGGCATCTTCAGCCCGAACCAAAAGCCGGTCGATGTGCTGGAGGCCGGACAGGTGGGGTACTTGGTCGGCACGATCAAAGATCCGTCGGACATTAAGATCGGCGATACGGTGACCGGGGCGAAGGACGGGACGACCGAGTTGCTGCCCGGTTTCAAAGAGGTGCGGCCGATGGTGTTCAGCGGCGTCTATCCGGTCAGTACCGACGAGTTTGAAAAGGTCCGTTCCGGATTGGAAAAATTGCACCTGAACGACTCCGCCTTCACGTTCCATGCGGAGAGTTCAGTTGCGCTGGGTTTCGGTTTCCGCTGCGGCTTCTTGGGGCTGTTGCACATGGAGGTGGTTCAGGAGCGGTTGCGCCGTGAGTTCGACCTGGACATTATCAACACGCACCCTTCGGTCGTCTACCGTGTGCAGCTCAAAGACGGCACGACGCTGGAGCTGGACAATCCTGTGCAGTTGCCGGACGTGACGCGTATCGAACAGATCGAAGAACCGATGATCAAAGCCACGATCATTTGCCCGAGTGAGTGCATCGGTGACATCATGCGTATCGTGTTGGAGCGTCGTGGCGAAGTCAATACCACCGAGAGTCTTGATGCGCGCCGCGTGATTCTGACCTGTACGCTGCCGCTCAACGAGATCCTGATCGATTTCCACGACATGCTCAAGAGCGTGAGCCACGGCTATGCCTCGATGGATTACGAGCCGTGCGGGTATCAGGTGAGCGACATCGTCAAGATGGACATCCTGCTCAACGGCGAGCTGGTGGACGCCTTCTCGACGCTGGTGCATCGCGACAAGGCGGTCGCGCGCGGACGCCAGATGTGCAAGGCGCTGGCCGAGACTATTCCGCCGCACATGTTTAAGATCCCGGTGCAGGCCGCGATCGGACGCACGATCATCGCCCGCGAGGATATCCGCGCGTTCCGCAAGGACGTCTTGGCCAAGCTGTACGGCGGCGACGTGACGCGTAAGCAGAAGCTGCTCAAGAAGCAGAAGGCCGGCAAGGCGCGCATGAAAGAGTTCGGGCAGGTCAACGTGCCGCAGTCCGCCTTCATCTCCGTGCTCAAAGGAACGGCCACGGACGATTAACCACACAAGCAGCGTGAATGGGGAGTAGAGCGTGAATTTTTTTGAAAAGCGGAAGATCCGGAAACAGCTCAAGGCGATATTGCATCAGGCGCGCACGTTGCGGTGCAGCCGTGAAGACGTCATGAATGCCGACGAGCTGGCGTTCCTGGACGAGCATGTCGCCCGGGCGCGTCAGGCGTATGACACGCGCGACATCGAGGCGATGAATACTGCGGGCAATGCGCTCGAGGGTTGTATCGGGCGCCTCAACCCGCCTAAGCCGTTAGCCGGTCTGCGCGAAAATTTCGACGTGCTGGTGGTGGCGATCTCGGTGGCGATGGCCTTCCGCGCCTATTTTTACCAGCCCTTCAAAATCCCGACGGGGTCGATGCAGCCGACCCTCTACGGCATTCACTCCGAAGCGCGCCCACCTTCGGCAGCCACGTTTCTGGATCAGCAGCCGCTCAAGTTCGCCAAATGGTTGATCACCGGCGAGTCGTTCAAGATCGTGCGTTCCAAGGTGTCTGGCACCGTGAACTTTATGCCGAGCGACAGCAGTAAGAAGCCGGGCTACATGCCGGTGGTCGTGGCGGGTGTGCCGCACTATGTGCCGAATGATGCCGTCGAAATCGATGCCTATCGTCGTCCCGTACGGCTCAAGGGTGGCGTGGCCAACGGGGCCAGCGTCAAGGCCGGCGAGGTGCTGTGGTCCGGCGTGGTGATCTCCGGCGATTTCGTCTTCGTCAACCGCTGGAAGTGGAACTTCTCCCACCCGACGCGTGGCGAAGTGATGGTCTTCTCCACGACCGGCATTCAGGCGTTGATGCAGGGTACGCATTACATCAAGCGCATGACCGGACTGCCCAATGAGACGCTTCAGATCAAAGCGCCCAATCTGCTGGTCAACGGCGAGGTGGTCACCCAGCCGTTGCGCATCGGACAGATCGCGCGCCGGGAGACGGTCTGGCCGGGGTACCCTGCCTACGCAGGATTTAATCCGAGTGGCACACGCCAGCTTTATTTGCCGGGCCAGTCTCTGGCCGGCGAAAACGACACTGTAACGCTCAAGGCCAATGAATATTACGCTATGGGCGATAATTCGTTTAACAGCTTCGACAGCCGCTATTGGGGGCCGGTGCCGGAGCGCAACCTGCTGGGGCCCGCCACCGTCGTGTACTGGCCGTTCACCTCGCCGCGCCTCGGCTGGATCCGGTAGAATGCCGGCACTCTGCACAAGTCAATCATCCGGGCCGGATGGCATGTTTGACACGGTGTACTTGATTCCCATCCTGTTAATCCTGTAATCCTGTCTGAAAAATGTCGTCGTTTTTGTATGACCGACTACACGAGAAAGTGTGTTGATATGATGCGTATTCAGATGACTCGCCGCAGATTTGTTCAAGGGGCTTCGGCCGCAGCGGCATTGGCGTTGGCTGGCACTGGAAGCGGCGGTTGCGGAGTGAAGGGGAGCGACCGCGCGGTCAAGATCGTCGTGATCGGCGGCGGCGCGGCGGGGCTGGGCATGTCGGCGCGGCTGGCGCGCCTGCTCAAGAAGGCGCAGATCACGCTGATCGACCCGGCGGACGTGCAGTTCTACCAGCCGGGCTTCACCCTGATCGCTTCCGGCGTGTATCGTCCGGAGCAGGTGTGGCGCCGGCAGTCGGTCTGCATTCCGAAGGGCGTGAAGTGGGTCAAGCAGGCCGTTACTGCGGTTGAGCCGGCAAAGAATCAGGTGATTGTTGCCGGCGGCACGGTATATCCCTACGATTTTCTGGTGCTCACGCCCGGCATCCAATGCAACTGGGAATGGATCGAAGGGCTCTCGCAGAAGACACTGGGCGAGGGGAATGTGCACAGCATCTACGATTTTGTGGGGGCCCAGAAAACGTGGCAGGCGGTGCAGGCGTTCGTTGAAAAGGGCGGGCGCGGCGTGTTCGCCGACACCTACACCAAGCACAAATGTGGCGGTGCGCCCAAGAAGATCTGCCTGCTGAGCGAGCACCTGGCCCGCAAACGCGGGACGCGCGACAGGCTGAAGGTTGATTACTTCACGGCTTCGAAGGCGCTTTACGATGTGCCGTTCTTCACGCCACGTCTGGAACAGATCTATCAAGAGCGTTCCGTCAGCGTGACCACGCATACGCGGATCAAAGGGGTGGACACCGCCGCCAGAAAGGTGCATTTCATCCGGACCCAGACTGTAAAGAACGAGGTGCCTGATCCTCAAACTGGCGGAATGAAAACGGTGGAGGAGAGCGTGGCAACGCCCTTTGTGGAAGAGTACGATTTCCTGCATCTCGCGCCGCCGCAGAGTGCGCCGGATTTCGTGCGTCAGTCTGGTTTGAGCGAGACCGAAGGCAAGCATGGTGCCGAGGGCTGGGTGATGGTCGACAAGCAGACCTTGGTTCACAAGACTTTCGCCAACATCGTGAGCTTGGGTGATGTGGCCGGTATTCCGACCAGCAAGACATCGGCCGCCGCGCGCAAACAGATTCCGGTGGCGGTACGCAATCTCGTGTCGCTCGTGGAAGGGCGCGCGCCCGACGCCATCTACAACGGGTATGCGGCCTGCCCGATCATTACGGATTATGGTCACGTGCTGATGGCGGAGTTCGATTACGACAAGAAGCCCCAGATCAGCTTCCCGCTCTCGCTGTTTGACATGTCCAGGGAAAGCCGGTTGGCTTGGCTTTTGAAGGTTTATGCGCTCAAACCGATGTATTTCTACGGGATGATCCCGGGATACTGTTAATCCTTCCATCGGAGTGGATGGGTGAACGTTAGGGAACGCCAAAGGGTGGACGCGGCATGTCGCATGCAGAACGGAAACATATGAAACGGGAGCGGATGGGGCGTTATTCTCAGAGGCGCGGCGCGCCGCCGACCGAACGCGGTGACTGGATTTACGGCCGCCGGCCAGTGCTGGAGGTCGTGAAATCTGGCAAGCGCCACCTGTATGAGGCGTTGCTGCCGCAGGCCGGACGCGACGCGCCGGAAGTCGCCGAGCTGCGCGCGCTGCTGCTGGACCGGGGCGTGCCGTTCCGTGCGGCGGAACGCGACGAGTTGGATGAGATTTGCGAGGGCGGCCACCATCAGGGCGTCGCGATCCGCACGGGCGGCTATCCCTACATCTCGCTTGATCAGGTGCTGCACGACGTCAAGGCGGACGCCAATGCCGTCGTGTTGATCCTCGACCACATTGAGGACCCGCAGAATGTCGGTTCGCTGCTACGCACCGCCGACGCGGCCGGCGTCACGGCGGTTGTGCTGCCGGAAGACCGCGCGGCGGGCGTCACACCGGCTGCGGTGCGCGCTTCGGCCGGAGCATCCGAGCACCTGCGCGTGGCCAAGGTCGTGAATCTGGTGCGCGCCATGCAGGCGCTGAAAGAGCTGGGCGTCTGGATCACGGGCCTCGACATGGGGCCGCAGGCCAAGCCCTATACCACGCTTGATTTCAAGGGACGGGTCGGGCTGGTGGTCGGCAGCGAGGGACGCGGCCTCTCGCGTCTCGTGGGCGAGACCTGCGACTTCATCGCCTGTCTGCCGATGAAGGGTGGCGTCGCCTCGCTCAACGCCGGCGTCGCCGGTGCGATCGCGCTGTACGAAATCGTGCGGCAACGCGCGTAAAAATAATCGAGAGAATCAAGGGAATCGGTTGGGTCGATTCCTTCGATTCTCCCGATCATACTGCTACCCGTTATTTACGCGACCGTGACGGCTTTTTCGGAGGACCAGAGGCCGTGGATGTTGCAGTAGGCCGTGGCGTACAGCTTGCCGGAAGCGGCGAGCTTCGCGCTGACGGTCAGCGTGCTGCATGTGTAGGCCGGTCCTTTGTCCGCGCCGTCCACGCCGGCGCCGTGCGCACTGAATTCGCAGCGCGCGATCTCGCAGGAGGCCTTGGCCCCGTCCGGCGCGTAGTGGAGGGCGATCCAGACGATGTGGTGCGCCGTGGTGTTGGGGTGGGCGATCTCTTTGCCGACCGAAACCGTGATGGCGAGCGCCTCGCCAGCCTTCACCGAGTCAGCGCATTCAATCACCGGCACATGTTTCTCGCTTTTCCAGTCCGCGCTTTTCACAAATTCTGACAACATGGCTGAATCCTTTCTGTTGAACATGAAACTGCCCGGGGGGGCGGTGGCACGAGCCGTTCCGGACGGCGAGCCGCAACCCCAAGCAGACACAGGGATAGTTTACTGGAGAAGCCGCTTGAAACGCAAGAGACCTTCCAGGAAATAATAGTCGCCGTAGTTGAGCGGCACGTCGATCTCGCTGTTGCCCGGCAGATGGCCGACACCGTGCATCAAGATGAAATTTCCGTTCTCGCCGACCGGGGCGCGGTAGGCGGGCGAGCTGAGCGAGAGGAGCTGCTGGATCGCCGTGTCGCGATAAAGCGTGGCCTTGGGTGCCTCGACCATCGTGCTGAGCTCCAGCAGCGCGCTGGCCATGATGGCGGCGGCGGAACTGTCGCGCGGCGCGTGAGGAATTTCGGCGGCCTGATAGTCCCAGTGCGGCACCTTGTCGGCCGGGAGATTCGGGTTGTTGACGAGGAAATCGGCAAGCTTGACCGCGCGCGCCAGATATTCAGGCTTGCGCGTCTCGCGGTACATCATGGTGAAGCCGTAGAGTCCCCACGACTGCCCGCGCGCCCAAGGGGCATCCGCCGAGGCGCCTTGGCCAGCATAGTAGCCGTAAACCTTGCCGCTCAGCGGATTGTAGTCCACGATGTGGTAGGCGCTGCCGTCCGGCCTGAAATGACGGCGGTCGGTCTGGTCGGCATGGCTGATGGCGACGTCGCTGAAGCGGCTCTCGCCGCTCTGCTTGGCCGCCCACATCAGCAGCTCAAGGTTCATCATGTTGTCGATGATGACCGGGTTGTTGTAATTGTTCCAGGAACGGATCATGCCGAGCCGCGGAATGAAGCGGGTGCAGAGCGCGGCCGCGCCGTCGAGCAGCACCTCCTTGTAGCCGTCAGGATTGGCCAGGCGCAACCCATTGCCGAAACTGCAATAGAGCATAAAGCCGATATCGTGGTTGCCGGTGAAGTGGCGGATCTGTTCGAGCATGCCGGTATAGTGTAGCGCGGCCTCTTTCCATTCCGGATCCCGCGTGTATTCGTAGAGATACCAGAGCGAGCCGGGGAAGAAACCGCTGGTCCACTCTTTGGGGCCGACAGTCACAAGCTTGCCATTCTCCCAGCGGCGCGGGAACTGGTCAGTCGTGCCCTCCAGGCGCTTGAGCATGCCGCGATACTGCTCTGCGGCCACAGCAAAAGAGTTGGGCACCATGGCGCGCAGCGCGTCGGCCGGGGCGAAGGAGGTGTCGATCCGCTCCAGCGTGCCGCCGGCGAAGTAGACCGGGACGTCCGTAACCGGCAAAACGCAGGTGGCGTTGCCGCCGTACCACTGGGTGTCCAATGCGGCACCGGTGTGCGAGGTGAACGTGACCGCTTTCGACGAGAAGGTCAAGGCGAGCAGGCGAGAGGGGCCGTATGACCAGATCGCACCGGCAGCACGCCCGTCCGGTCGCTGCCACTGCGGATAATAGAGTGTGCCGTCTTCAGATTTCCAAGGGCGGTTCAAAACGGTCGAACCAGCAGGACGTTGCGCGGTGAGAGCCGTGTAAGCCTGATAGGCCGGCTTGGGCGAGAAATCGCGGTGCACAAGGCCAAAGTGGCTCTCCTGGTCCAGATCATCGGTCTCGGGGGCCTGAAATTCATACCAGAAGAAACGATCAATGCCATGCTGAAACGAGATCAGGGCGGCGCGCGGGAGGACCGCGGCCTGTACCTGTTCGGTGGCGCCACGCTGTCCTTTTTCCATAAAGGCGGAGAGGATCAGCGAGCCTTTGAGGTCGGAGTTGTACGAGATGACAGCGGCTGCGGTGCCGGTGTAGCCGTTGTGAACGCCGGCGGCAAGCGGGATGAAACGGTCACCCTCCTTCAGGCCACGGGGCGCGACAAAGCGTTCGGCCGTGAAGCCCTGCTGAGGCGCGTCCAGCGCCTTGGCGGGGCCGGCGAGGTGCACCTGCATCTTTTCTGGGATGCGCGGTTGGTCTTTCCACCAGGCTTCGAAGGCAAATCGGAAATCGGGCAGGCGGAACGTGTCGTCGCGATGCCAGGTGCCGTCCGCAGAGCGTGTCTGGGCGTAGTAAAAAGGCGCTCCGCCGAATTCGACGAGGGTGCCGCCCTCACGCACGTAGCGATAAAGGCGGTCGAAGCCGGTGGCCGGATAAGATTCGTCGAAAGGCAGGATGACGGCATCGACGGCATAGGCGTCCAGTGTGGCGAGCAGGGCGTCGAGCGGAAGCCGCTGCACGCGACAGTTATCGGGGAGTTCGGGCGACAGCAACGCTTCAGAGGGCGCGGCGGTCCGCGAGTAGGCGGGATCGTCCAGCACCAGAATGCGCCACGCGCCCTTTTTTTTGTCGGGGCGGGCCGTGGCAAGCGCCGTTCGAAGCAGGCCCGGCACCGTTAGGCGCTGTTTTTGGGTGGGCCAGCCGATTTCGGTGAACCAGATTTTTTTGTCGGCGTCGCCATGCTTCGCCATAATGGTGCGGAGTCCCGCGATCGATGTCTCCAGCGTGGCTTCGGGCATGCCGGGGTGTGAATAGGGGTGGACATTCATGATGTCGAAAAAAGATTTTCCGCCGCCCAGGTAGAGTCGGTCGATGTAGTTGGTGGGCACGCCCGCATAGCCGCCGACCGCGACCTGAAGCTTGGGGTCGATGGCCTTGATCGTCTCATAAGAAGCCTTCAGGAGGCTGAGGTAGGCGTCCGGATCGGGGTCTTTCCAGAAGCCGGGGATGTTCTGTTCGTTCCAGACCTCCCAGACCGGGATGCGGGTATGGTAGCGCTCAACGAGCTTGCGGACATACGTTTTCCAGGCGTCGAGGTGCTCGTGGGCAGGATTGGCGAAGCGGGTACTGTAGGCGAGGATCGGCAGGAGCTGGATGCCGGCCTTCTCCGCATCGGCCAGCGCGGCGTCGAGATGGTCAAAGGTCCACGTGTCGGCATCCGGCTGCACGCCCGACCAGTCGAAGTCCGTACGCACGCAGGCGATGCCCGCTTCGCGGATCTGCCCGTATGCGGTGGCGCGCGTGGGGAACTCCTGACCGCGCGAGACATGCGCGCAGACGCCGTACGGTGACGGCGCACCGTCTACCTGAACACAGAAAAAGAGGGCCGAAATGATCATCCCGCCATGTAGCCTGTTTCGCATTGAGAGTCTCCCGTGCTTTGTTCTGGAAGGCATCTTAGCAAAAATGTGTGAAACTGGCATCTTGATTTCCGGCGTGAAAAGACGTACTGTTCATGCCCTCTTTGGCACGGTAGCAGTCAACGTATCGAGGTGCGTCATGGGCGGTTTTTTTGGTGTGGTGGCAAAAGAAGATTGTGTGGCGGATTTATTTTTCGGGACCGATTACCATTCGCATCTAGGAACCATGCGCGGCGGCATGGCGGTCCTGTCGGACAAGGGATTCCAGCGGGCGATCCACGACATTTCGAATTCGCAGTTCCGGACCAAATTTGAAAATGATTTCCGGCGATTTGAAGGCAAGGCGGGCATCGGCATTATCAGCGACAATGAAGACCAGCCGCTGATCATCTCCTCTCATCTGGGCGTCTATGCCATCTCGACGGTCGGGGTGATCACCAACTTACAGTCGCTGGTGAAAGAACTCTATGCCACGCATTCCGTGCAATTTTCAGAAATGAGCCGCGGCGGCGTGAACCCCACCGAGCTGGTCGCCACACTGATCAATTCGCAAGCCACTTTGGCTGAAGGCGTGCGGTATGCCCAGCATAAAATCGAGGGATCCTGTTCTCTGGTGATCCTGACCCTTGACGGCGTGTTGTATGCGGCGCGTGATCGTTTCGGGCGCACGCCGGTGATACTCGCCCAAAAAGAGGGGGCGGTTGCCGCCGCCATGGAGTCGTGCTGTTTCCCCAACCTGGGGTATACCGTCAGCCGTGAACTGGGCCCCGGCGAGATGGTGCTGTGCACGCCAGACGGCGTCGAGACCGTGCTGCCGGCGGGCGATCAGATGGCGATCTGTTCGTTCCTGTGGGTCTACTTCGGTTATCCGGCATCCGCCTACGAGGGACGGAACGTGGAGATGGCCCGATACCGTTGCGGCGGTGCGCTGGCGCGCCGCAATCCTGTCGATGCCGACTCCGTGGGCGGCGTGCCGGACTCGGGCGTCGCGCATGCTCTGGGGTATGCGGTTGAGGCGGGCATCCGCTATGCGCGGCCGTTTGTGAAGTATACGCCGACCTGGCCGCGCAGCTTCATGCCGCCGGATCAGAAGGCGCGCGAATTGATCGCTCAGATGAAGCTCATCCCCATTCCGGGACTGATCCAAGGGAAACGGCTGATTTTCTGCGATGATTCCATCGTCCGCGGCACCCAGCTCAGGGATCAGGTCAAGCGGCTTTATGACGACGGCGCGAAAGAAATCCACATGCGTATCGCTTGCCCGCCGTTGCTCTATCAGTGCCGTTTCCTCAATTTCTCGCGCTCCAAGAGCGAGATGGATCTGGCCACGCGCCGTTTCATCCGTGAGATCGAAGGAGAAAACGCGGATATCGCGAAGTACCGAGATCCGGATGGTTCCCCGTACCAGGACATGGTCGGGCGCATCCGGCAGCGGCTGGGGCTCTATTCACTGGCCTACCAGCGGCTGGATGATCTGGTCGAGGCGATCGGTCTGCCCCGCGAGAAACTCTGTACCTACTGCTGGACCGGCGAGGACGTCTCCAAGCCCAACGGTTGCACCCACGGCTGTTCGCGCTGCCCGTCGCAGTGCGCAGCGGGATCTGCCGCCACCGCTCAGTAGCCGATCTTGAAGTCGATACACGCGGCTGGAATCCCGAGGCGCCGCGTGATCAGCGTGGCGAGCGCCCGGACCCCCAAGATCTCCGTGGCGTAGTGTCCGGCGAACACCACGTTTTGCGCCAGGTTCTCGGCCAGGTTGTATCCCTGCAGACTGGGTTCGCCGGTGAGATAGACGTCACAGCCGAGTGCGGCCGCCTGGTCGATCATGTCGGAGGCCCCGCCGGACACCACGCCGACGCGCCGTACGCGGTTGTTCCCGAAATTCAGGATACGCGGGTCAGGCGTGACGGCTTTGCGGACGCGTTCGCAAAATGCCTCAAACGTCAACGGTTTGGCGTACTCGCCGGAAAAGCCGATCGTTTCGCCGTGATAACAGAAGGCCGGTGAGAGGCGGTGCAAACCCAACGCCTTACAAAGCTGCGCGTTGTTGCCGAATCGGGGATGCGCGTCCAGCGGAAGGTGCGCCGCATAGACGGCGATGTTGTGCCGGATGGCAAAGGCCACCAGCCGGTGGTTGAGTCCCGTGATGCGCTTCAGCGAATCGCCCCAACTGAGCCCGTGGTGACAGACCACGCAGTCCGCACCGCGTCTCTCCGCTTCCTGAAGCAGCCGCAAGCTGGCATCGACGCCCGTGACCACTCGCGAGACCGTCCCCGAATTGGCAATCTGCAAACCGTTGTTCGAGACATCCTGAAAGGCCGAACAGCGCAAGGTGCCGTCCAACAGCGCAACGAGATCATCCAGCTTGGTTTTCATGCTTGGCGCTTATCCATAACTTGAGAGTTGAGCGTTGAATGTTGAGCGTTGAAAGTTATCGCTCAGTCCGCACGACCTCAGAGTGTCCCGGCCCCGTGCCCAGCTCACGCCCCAGCGCGAACAGCCGTCCCCTTACGCACAAGGCGCAGTCCTCGCCCTCCTCATCCACGCAGGGCTTGTTGGGGTAGAGCTGATACTGCTTGCGGTATCTGCCGGGGGTGAGGTTCGGCATGAACACGTTGGCGCCGCGCTTGAGCACAAGATTCCGGCCTTCGGGATCCAAGGCGTCGAACGCCGTCGTGGCCGGGATGTGCGCGCGCGGATTCAACAGACGGAGCAACGCGATGGCTTTATAGTACATGCCGCGGTCCTCGAGGAGCGGTTTGCCGGCCAGCGGCGTGTCTGGATGCGCGAGGAACGGGCCGCACCCGATCATGTCCAGCTTCAAGCCGGTCGCAAAGAGGATATCGTTGGCAATCATCTCAGCCGTGGAGCCCGGCAACCCGATCATGAAACCACTGCCCACCTGATACCCGAGCTCGCGCAGGTCGGTCAGGCACTGGACGCGGTGCTCGAAGGACTCGTCCGGGTGGATGGCGGAGAACAACGCGTTGGATGTCGTCTCGAAACGCAGCAGATAGCGGTCGCATCCGGCCGCCTTGATCTGCGCCAGCTCATCACGCGACCGCACGCCCACAGAAAGCGTCACGGCTAACCCGGTCTCATTCTTAATCCGGCCGACAATGTCACTCAACAGTCCGGCCGTGAAGAAAGGATCCTCTCCGGATTGAAGGACGACGGTGCCGCACCCCCATTTTTTCGCGCGATGGGCAACATCAAGAATCTCTTCCGGGCTCATCCGGTAACGCCCGACCTGCGTGTTGTCGCAACGGATACCGCAATACCAGCAATGGTTTTTGCAGACGTTCGAAAACTCAATGATGCCGCGCAGATGAACGACTTGCCCCATCGTGCGCAGGCGCAAAGCATCTGCGGCCTGATAAATGAGATCGCACGCTTTGCCTTGCGCGTTCAGGAGCGCGGCGAGTTCGGGCGCGCTCAGCCGTTCGCCGGCTTGGAGACGGTTCAGCAGTTCTTGCGTGAGTTTCATGATTCTCCTGGGCTGATAGGTGAAGTTTTCTCGTGCCGGAACCAGTTATGCGTATGCCCGCTCGCGCGACCACTTGCGTTCGGGACGCTTCTCCCTGTAGATGTCCGGCCGTGCGATGAACCGGACGCCCTTGCGTCCAAGCAGTTTCTCGGCCGCGTCAATAAACGCCGGTGATGGATCAACCAGAAAGGTCTGGCCGGATTGGATCAGGATGCGCCGTTTGTCCGGATAGATCAGGCAGATCAAGAGGGGAATGGTGCCCGGATGTGACTTGGCAATACCGCGGAGAGCGTCAAGCCGTTTCGTCGTATTCTGGTCGGCATTTATGCCGGTGACGATCTTCGCGCAGAAATGGCGTGGCGCGTCAAGCAGCGGATACACTTCGCGCGCGATGATTTTGGCGGGTTCATCGCGTTTCGAGAGCGTGCCGCACACCAGCACGGGCTGATCCGCCACGCAAGCGCCCTCATACTTCTTGAAGGCCTCGGAGAAAACCAGGACTTCCATGCTGGTCTCGCCGTCATCGAGCACCAAGACCGCCCAGGCCTCTTTCGTTTGCTTGCTGATGCGCCGCGTTACCGAGGCGGCCATCCCGGCCACGCGCACATCGGCATCTTTTTTGAATGCGGCCGCTTGGGTCAAGGTCGTTGTCTGGAGGTCTTTGATGATGCGGCGGAAACGGGTCAGCGGGTGGCCGGTCATGTAGATGCCCAGCAGTTCGCGCTCGTAGGTCAGATTCTCTTTTTCACTCCAGGGATCGCAGTCGGGCAGGTGGTCGGGATCGGCGGAACCGGCATCCTGCGCATCGAGCATCTCAAACAGATTGCTTTGCCCGCTCGCCTGTTCACGCAACCGCTCGGCGGCGTTCGCAAACGCGAAAGAAATGGCGTTGAAAAGCCGCGCACGGTGCATGCCGAAACAGTCCATCGCACCGCATTTGATCAAGGCCTCCAGCACGCGCTTGTTGACGATGCCGGGGTCGAGTCGCCGGCAAAAATCGACGAGCCCCTTGAACGGGCCGTTGGCCTTGCGTTCGGCCACAATGGCCTGCGCTGCGCCCTCCCCGACACTCTTGATCCCGGCCAGGCCGAAACGGATGTTGCCGCTTTCAGGGACAAAACGGTCAAGGCTGTGGTTCACGTCCGGCGGCAGCACGTGAAGCCCCATCTCGCCGGCTTCCGCCACAAAGCCGGGGAGCTTGTCGAAGTTGCCGATTTCCGATGAGATCTGCGCGCACATGAACTCAGCAGGGTAGTGGGCCTTCAGGTAGGCGGTCTGATAGGAGACCACCCCGTAGGCGGCGGCATGCGACTTGTTGAAGCCGTAGTTGGCGAACTCCGTCATCGTGTCGAAGATCTTGTTGGCCAGTTCGGGCGTCATGCCGCTGGTTTTCATGCAACCTTCCACAAAAGCCGGCCGCTCCTTGGCCATGACCTCGGGCTTTTTCTTGCCCATCGCGCGGCGCAACAGGTCGGCGCGCCCCAGCGAGTACCCCGCTAAGGACTGTGCGGCGCGCTGGACCTGTTCCTGATAGACAAAGATGCCGTAGGTTTCCTTGAGCGTGGCCTCCAGTTTCGGATGGTCATAAACGACCGGCTCCTTGCCCTCTTTGCGCGCGATGTAACTCGGGATATTGGCCATCGGCCCAGGGCGGTAGAGCGCCGTCACCGCGATGATGTCTTCAATGCGGTTGGGTTTCAACTCCATCAAGACGCGGCGCATGCCGCCAGATTCAAACTGGAACACGCCGACCGTGTCCCCGCGCTGGAACAGCTTGAAGGTCTCTTCATCATCGAAACGGTTGAATTCAGGGGAGTTGAGGTCGAGATCCACGCCGTGAACCAGCTTGACCAGATCGACGGCTTCCTGAATGACGGTCAGGGTCTTAAGCCCCAGGAAGTCCATCTTGAGCAGCCCGACCTCTTCGATCGGTTCTTTCGCATACTGGGTGACGGGGTTGCCGTCCTTGTCGCGCGCGAGCGGAACAAGGTCGATCAGCGGCTTGTCGCCGATCACCACGCCGGCCGCATGCACCCCCGTGTTGCGATAGAAACCTTCCAGCAACTCGGCGTACTGCATGATCCGCCGCAGGTCGGGATCGACTGCGCACATGGCCCCGAATTCGGGATTTTCGGTTTTAGCCTTCGCAAGGGTGATTTTCGGATCATCGGGAATCAGCTTACAGAAGGCGTTCGACTTGTTCAGCGGAATCTCCAGCACACGCGCGATGTCGCGGATCACCGTTTTCGCGCCGAGCTGTCCATAGGTCACGATCTGCGCAACACGGTCTTTGCCGTATTTTTGGGTGACGTACTCAATTGTCTTGCCGCGGTTCGTCTGGCAGAAGTCGATATCGAAATCCGGCGGCGAGATACGTTCCGGATTCAGAAAACGCTCGAAGATGAGGTCAAAGCGAATCGGGTCGAGCTGGGTGATGTCTAGCGAGTAGGCCAACAGCGAGCCGGCACCCGAACCGCGTCCCGGGCCGACCGGCACGCCGTGGCTGCGCGACCACTTGACGAAATCCGAAACCACCAGGAAGTAGTTGATGAAGCCGGTCTTTTCGATCACGCTGACTTCGTAATCAAACCGTTCGACCAACTGTTTCTCGTCATCATTTTTGGGGTGGTCGTAGTCCAAGCCGTAATGTCGGCGTAACCCGTCTTTGCCAAGGTGGACCAGGTAGTCGAGCGCGGATCCTTGCCACGCCTCCGGCAGGGGGAACTGCGGGAAGTGCAGGCTCTCGGCGCGTCCGTCCGAGAACGTCAGATCTACATTGCAGCGGTCGGCAATCTCTTGGGTCAGGTCGAAGGCTTCGGCCTCGCCCGGAAAACGCTTCTCAAGCTCTTCACGCGACTTGAAGTAAAACTCGTTGGAGCCGTAGCGCATGCGCTTGGGATCGCTCATTGTGGTGTTGGTCTGGATGCAGAGCATCACTTCGTGCGCTTCAGCGTGGCTCTGGTGCAGATAATGCACATCATTGGTGATGACCGCCTTCAGCCCGATGCGCTTGCGCAGCTCGCGCACACCCTCGTTGATCGTGCGCTGTTCCGGCAGCCCGTGATCCTGCATCTCAAGGTAGAAGCGGTCAGGACCGAAAATCTCCATGTATTCACGGGCGACACGCTCGGCCTCATCCAGATTGTTTTCCAGCAGGTACGTGTTGATCTCCCCCTTGACACAGGCGGCCAGACCGATCAGCCCCTTCGAATAGGTCCGGAGCGTTTCCTTGTCGATGCGCGGCTTATAGTAAAACCCCTCCATGTGCGAGATCGTGTTGATCTTGGCGAGGTTGTGGTAGCCCTCATTGTTTTCCGCCAGCAGCACAAGGTGGTGGTAGGGGAGGGAATGGTCACGCGTGGAGCGGTGAGCTTTCGCCAGAATGTAGACCTCGCAGCCGATCACCGGCTTGACGTCGAGACTGCGGCAGGTCTTGTAGAATTCAATCGCGCCATACATGACGCCGTGGTCGGTCATGGCTACGGCGGTCATGCCCAGTTCCCTGGCGCGCAGGATGAGGGGCTTGATATGGCAGGCGCCATCGAGCAGGCTGTATTTGGTGTGCAGGTGGAGATGAACAAACGGTTTGGACATGTCAACGGGCCGGACGTGCTGGGTGACGTGGCAAGAGGTGACGGCACGTCCAGGGCATACCCCTTGCATGACGCGTCAAGAGTACCAAACTCAACGGTCCTTACGAAAGCCGAAACCGCCCTCCGGTCTATGCTGTATCCTCATGGACAACTCCTAAAAGAAAAAGCTGCGCGGTATGGGGCTGCGGTATGCTGGCTTGTCAGATACACGCGAATGTGCTATTTAGCCTACCTCAATTTTTCCAACCGACTGACGGACGGTACTTGAGTGAGGACAACGTGACAGAGCGGGATGCCTTAATCGCCATGAACCGGGTGACCGGTTTGGGCGCCATCACAGCAAGACGGATGGCGGAGCGATTCGGGTCGCTGGCAGCGGTCTTGGAGGCCTCTGAAAGCGATCTGCAGTCCGTGGCGGGCATCGGGCCGGACAAAGCGCATCAATTTTGGTCGGATCTGAGACGGGCACGCGCCGATGACGAGCTGGCGCGAGCGGACAAGAAGGGAATCAAGCTGGTCACATGGGTGGATCCCGGATACCCGGTCCTGCTCAAACAGATCGCCGATCCGCCGCTGGTGTTGTATGTCGCCGGGTCGGTCGCGGCGCTGGATCGTCCGGCGGTGGCGATCATCGGCACGCGCCGGCCGACGGTTTACGGACGGGAGTGCGCGCGCCGGTTCGGCTTTCAGCTCGCCAGCGCGGGCTACACGGTGGCGAGCGGTCTGGCCATGGGCATCGACACCGAGGCGCACACCGGCGCGGTGCAGGCCAAAGGCGTGTCCGTGGCCGTGCTGGGCGGCGCGCTCGACTGTCTGTTTCCGAAAGAAAATGCCGGGCTGGCGCGCTCGATGATCGAATGTGGCGGCGCGGTGATCTCGGAGTACCCGTTCGGCCGGCAGCCGGACCGCCAGACCTTCCCGATGCGCAACCGGATCGTCAGCGGGTTATCCAAGGGCGTGCTCGTCGTGGAGGCGCCGCTCAACAGCGGCACGATGATCACCGTCGGCCAGGCACTGGACCAGAACCGCAGCGTGATGGCGGTGCCGGGACGGATCGATTCGCCGGCCTCGCAAGGCTGTCATAAGCTGCTGCGCGAGGGGGCAAGGCTGGTGACCTGCGCGGATGAGGTGATCGAGGAGCTTCAAGATTTGATGGCCGGCCTGCGGCGCGCGCCTGAGACGCGGCCGGCGGAGCCGGTGCGGACGGCGAATCCGCCGCAGCGCCCGCCGGAATCGGTGTTGACGCCCGACGAGCGCGCTGTGCTGGCGCAGCTTGGCGTCGATGGGGTGCCGGTGGATGAGGTGGTGCGCGCGAGTGGACTGGATGCCGGCCGAGTGAATGCCCTGCTGGTCGGGCTGCAGATCAAGCGACAGGTCCGGATCCTGCCGGGCGGACGGGTGGCGCGCCGCTCGGCATGAGCGCCCCTTTGATTTTAGTAAGGAATTGAACATGGGAAAGAAGCTGGTTGTCGTGGAGTCGCCTGCCAAGGCGAAGACCATCGGAAAGATTCTGGGCTCTGGTTTTGTGGTGAAGTCGTCGGTCGGACACATCCGTGACCTGCCGGAACGTACACTGGGCGTGGATATTGAGCATGGCTTTACGCCGAAGTATGTGTTGTCGAAAGGCAAGGCCAAGGTGGTCGCCGAGTTGAAGACGGCGGCGAAGCGTTGTGATGAAATCTACCTCGCGCCCGATCCGGACCGCGAGGGGGAAGCGATCGCCTGGCATCTGCAGGAGACGCTGGCGGACAGCGCGAAGGACAAGCCGATGCACCGCATCCAATACAACGAAATCACGCCGCGCGCGGTGCGGGCGGCGATCGAGCATCCGGGGGTCATTGACAGGCACCGTGTCGATGCGCAGCAGGCGCGCCGTGTGCTGGACCGCATCGTGGGCTATATGGTGAGCCCGATGCTTTGGCGCCGCCTTAAAAAAGGACTGAGCGCCGGACGCGTGCAGTCGGTGGCGTTGCGTCTGGTGGCGGAACGCGAACGCCAAATTCAGGCGTTCCAAGCCGAGGAGTACTGGGTGATGGGGGCTTCGGTGCGGCGCGAAACGGTGCCGCTCGACCCGTTCACGGTGCGGCTCGCCCGTGTGGATGGCGAGAAGCCGTCGATCGGCAGCGAACAGACCGCTCATGCGTTGTTGGATGATCTTGCGGGCTGTATCCTGAGTGTCCATGCGATACGCCAGCGCGAAAGCATGCGGCGCCCGTTGCCGCCTTTCATCACCTCGACATTGCAGCAGGCGGCGTCGAGCATGTGCGGCTTTTCACCCAACAAGACCATGAGCCTCGCGCAAAAACTCTACGAGGGCGTGGAGTTGGGGAACGGTGCGCCGGTGGGCTTGATCACCTACATGCGTACTGACTCGGTCAATGTCGCGCGGGATGCGCAGGCCGCCGCGCGCACCTTCATCACCGAGACTTACGGAGAAAACTACTATCCGGAGAAGCCGAACATCTATAAGAGCCGTGCGAGTGCGCAGGAGGCCCACGAGGCGATCCGCCCGACCGAGGTCTCCCGTACGCCGGAAAGCCTCAAAGGCGTTTTGGACGCGCCGTCGTTGCGTCTGTATGAATTGATCTGGAAACGCTTTATGGCCAGCCAGATGGCTGCGGCGCGTATCGCGCAGAAGACGGTCGAGATTGAGCCGGTCAAGGCGGGGCTTGCCCATCGCTATCTTTTCACGGCGACCTCTTCTGACGTTGTTTTTGACGGCTTCCTCAAAGTCATGGCACTGGACATCCGCAAAAAGAAACCGGAAGAGGATGAGGTTGAAGAGGAGAGCGATGAGGTCGACCGTCTGCCGCCGCTGGCCGAAGGCGACCGCCTGGTGGCGCTCGACTGGCTGTGTGAGCGTAAAGAGACCAAGCCGCCGCCGCGTTACAGCGAGGCCTCGCTGATCCGCGCGCTGGAGGCGAATGGCGTGGGGCGTCCCTCCACTTACGCCTCGATCATCGAGACGCTGAACTCGCGTGATTACACCGTGCGCGAGAAGCGTCAGCTCGTGCCCACCCCGCTCGGGCTGGAGGTCAACGATCTGCTGGTCGGCAAACTGGAGCATCTCTTCGACGTCGGGTTCACGGCACGCATGGAAGAGAGCCTCGACCGCATCGAGGAGGGCGGCGTCGAGTGGACCGCGATGATGGCCGATTTCTTTGGGCAATTTAAACAGTGGATGGAACAGGCGAAAGCGCCGCCCGCCGATACCGGCAAGGTGAGAGCCGTGTTGAAACTGCTTGAGCAGATCACGGCATGGGCACCTGCCGTGCAACGCGGCAAACGCACCTACAGCGATGAGCGTTTTGTGGCCTCGGTCAGGGAGCAGATGGAAGCCGGCGAAAAGGCGGTTTCAGACAAACAGCTTGCCGCGCTGGTCAAGATCGCGCTCCGCTATCGTCAGCAGATCCCGCAGGCCGGCCAGGTGCTGGCCGGCCTGGGATTTGAAGAGGAGGTGGCCAAGGATCAGGCGGCCCCGAGTGATGAGGTGGCGAGGCGCCGCTTTGAGGTGCTGAAAAGCGTGGATCTTTCTGAGAGCCAGGCGGCCTTTGTCGATTCGTTGCGTCAGCAGATGGAGTCCGGGCACAAACTGAGTGAACGGCAACTTGCTGCGATCGACCGAATCATTGTGCAGAATGCGGCACAGATCGCGCAGTTTGACCGGATCAAGCAGGATCTGGGGTTGGACGTGGGCGCGGAGGAGATGCAGCCGGACAACGAGAGTCCGCTGCTGCTGGAGATGTTACGTCATGTCACCACCTGGCAGGAACCGGTGACGCGCGGTAAGATGACGTTTGACGATCAGGTGTTCTTCAACAGTCTGGAGGAGCAGTTTGGGCGCAAGAAGTCGCTCTCGCCCCGCCAGCGTTATGCCATGAAACGAATGGTGTTCCGTTACAAAGGCCAAATCCCCGAGTTCGACCGTTTTGCAGAACAGCTTGGACTGAACAAGAAGGGAAAAGGCGTAAAGGGCGGCAAGCGTGCTGCGCTCGCGACACAAGAGTGACGGGCGGCAATCGGCAAGGGGGGTTCACCGTGGACTCCGAAGACTACGTGGATCTTGCGGTCAGGATCGGCAGTGACGCGCCGCCGGAGCCGCTGCCGAATCGTGCCGACACGGCCGACGATGCGGAGGTCGCGCGTTTTGTCATCTTTCTGCGGGCCGAACGTCATGCCTCCGACCACACGGTGGCCGGTTATGTGCAGGACATCGGCCAGTTCACCGCATACGTGTGGCCTGAGGTTGCCGTGAAGCCGCCCTTTGCATGGCGGACGCCGTCGCGCGACCAGGCGCGCGCTTTTCTGGTGGCCTTTCACCGTGCCGGGTGGTCACCGGCGACCACTCGGCGCAAACTCTCCTCGCTGCGGGCTTTTTATCGCTTTCTGGAACGTGAAGAAATCGTGCCGCACAATCCGTTTGCGGGTTTGCACGGGCCGCGTCTGGGGCGTCGGTTGCCTTCCGTGTTGGGTGTGAAGGAGGTGGAGGCCCTGTTGGCGGCACCGCTGGCCGCGTTGGCTGAGAGCCGCGCGCGCCACGGCGTGGTGACGCCCGCCGCCGAGCATGCGGCATTGCGCGACACGGCTCTGTTTGAAACCCTTTACAGTACCGGCTGCCGGATCAGCGAGATCGCCGAATTGCGCTGGGGCGACATCCGTTTTGAGCAGGGCACGACGATCGTCGAGGGCAAGGGACGCAAGCAGAGGCTTTGTGTGCTGGGCCGTCCAGCCTGCCGTGCGTTGCAGGCGTTGCGGCAGCAGGTGGGGCTCCTGTGGCCAGGCGCGGACGGTGCCGACGGCCCGCTGTTTCTCAATGCTAAGGGAGGCGCATTGACGTCGCGTTCGATCGAACGCCTGATGAAGAAGTGGCTCAAGGCCGCAGGGCTGCCCACCGAGATCACGCCCCACAAGCTGCGTCACAGTTTCGCCACGCACCTGCTGGACGCGGGCGCCGATTTGCGCAGTGTTCAGGAGATGCTTGGGCACGCCAGCCTGTCGACCACGCAGATCTACACGCATGTCTCGATCGAGCGGCTCAAGAACGAATACGATAAAGCACACCCGCGCGCTCACACGTAAACATGTCACAGTTCCAGCAGGCAGAGGATGCCGTATGCGGTTTCGGCGATCCGGGCGTCGTCCGTTGCCGCTGACCAAAAGCAGCCGCCTTCCGGAGCGCTCTTCTGTGTGGAGATCAGCCAGGTGGCCAAGTGTGAACGCCAATCGAGAACCGTCTCTCCTTGCATCAAGCGACCGCCTGCCGTGCGGTTGATCAGGCGTGCGAGCCGCCACGCCGCCCGTGTGCGGTTGAGTGGGGGAGGCCAGATGGCTGCGGCGCGAGCGACGAGCCCGGTGGACTCAGTGTCTGGAACGGAGGGGGGGCCGAGCCCGGCTTGCGCCAATACCTCCTGCCAGAACCGCCGGTCATCGGCGGAAGCGCCGTCGGGGGAGGGCGCACGCCGGGCCATATCTTGCAGGTAAGTGCCGCGTTCAGGCGTGTCGGGCAGTGAGAGCGTCAGCGCGAGCATTCGCCAGGCGTGCACGTCAAGGGCCGACACGTGGTGGGTGGCGGACTGCCCCAGCCAAAGTGCCGCCCGAGAACGTGCGTCCTGGTCATCGGGATGAGCAGATCCCGCAAGCGCGGTCAGCGCGAGCGCGGTCAATGCGACACGCGGTGTGGCTCCCCAGGAACCATCCGGGTTTTGGTGCAGACGGAGCCAACGCGACGCCTGACGCACCGCGCGGTCGGCCTCGTTGCCAAGCGAGATGTCGAGGGACGACCCCGGCTGACGGAGCGGTGTCGCAACGAGATCGGCATGCGCAACCCTGATCCCGCACAAGAGCGCGATCAACGGGTTCAAGATCGACAGCGAACGTAGCATCAAGTATTCTCCTAATCTGCTTGCGTTAATGTAGCGCATGCCGGCGGCAAAAGAAAGCCCCGGGTCAGAAGTCAGGATTTAGGAATTCGGAATCAAGGAGTTAAGAATTGAACCCTGAGCCCCCCAATCAAGCCCCCGCAACCCGAAACCAGGAACCTGAAACCCGAAACCCCAAGCCCACACGGCGCGGGCGCGGGCTCTGTTTGTTATCCGGCGGATTGGACAGCCGGCTGGCGGCGTGTGTGCTGCGTGAGCAGGGGCTGGAGGTGGAAGGGGTGGTTTTCGCCAGTCCCTTTTTCAAACTGGATTCGGCGCGTGGGGCGGCACGCCAGTTGGGCATACCGCTACATGTGGTGGATTTCACGCGCGACATTCTCGAGTTGGTGGAACATCCGCCGCACGGTTTTGGCGGCGCGCTCAATCCGTGTATCGACTGTCACGCGCGCATGATCCGGCGTGCGGGTGAGCTGATGACGCAGATGGGATTCGATTTCGTGGCGACGGGTGAGGTGCTGAACCAGCGGCCGATGTCGCAGAACCGGCGCTCTTTGGCGATTGTGGAAAAGGATGCGGCGCTGGGAGGAAGATTGCTTCGCCCTTTGAGCGCATTGTTGCTGGAGCCGACCCTCCCGGAACAGGAAGGCATCGTGGATCGCCGTCGCTTGTTGGGTTTGAGCGGTCGGTCGCGCAAACCACAGCGCGAACTGGCGGAGCACTTCGGACTGACTGACTATCCGACGCCGGCCGGCGGGTGCCTGTTGACCGAAAAAGGCTTCTGCCGCAAATTGTCGGACCTGCGTGCGCATGAGGGATTTGGCGACGAGCGTTTGGTCCGGCTGCTGTTGCGCGGGCGCCATTTTCGTTTGCCGGAGGGGGTCAAGTGCGTGGTGGGCCGGGATGCAGCGGATAACGCGGCGCTCAAATCCCTGCGTGCGGCGTCGGGCGTGTTGCTCCACACGGTGGATGTGCCCGGTCCAACTGTTCTGATTCCCGGTGGGGGTGACGAGGCGAGTCTCGCGCGTGCGGCCAGTCTCTGCGCAACGTACGCTGACCATGGCCCACGCGAGTCCGTCACGGTCAGAATCATCCAAGGCGATGCGTCCGAAGAGCGCCGTATCACGCCGTTGACCCGAGAGCAGGCGCAGGCGTGGATGCTGTAGGCTGTGGGTGTCCGCAGACGCCCGATCAGGCGCCACCGCCAGCGAACAACTGAACCAGGAGATAGGCGATCACCAGCACCAGCACGACGATCACCGACACCCAGATCTTGTTGCTATTCGTTTTTTTCCCGAATTCTTTTGGGGTCTCGAGCGTGCGTTTCGGCTGAATGATAATAGTCGTGCGCGGCACGGATATGGGCGCGGTCTTGGTCGATTGCGGCACGTCGTCGCCCTCAATCATCATCGGCACTTCACCAATCAGGATGATGTCGTTGCGTGAGAGTGCTTTTTCTTTGATCGCGACGTTGTTGACTTTCGTCCCGTTCGTGGAACCCAAATCACGGATCACGAATCCGGCGTCGCTCTTCGCGATCTCACAATGTGTCCCCGAAATTGAATTGTCTGGAACCACCCAATCGTTCCCCTCGCGGCGCCCGATGCGCGTCAAAGGTTGTTCCAACGCGAAGCGTTGCCCTTTCAGGGAACCATCCAAAACTGTCAAACATGCCATAGCAAAACACCTTAACGAGTGATATACAAGCTTCTAGCTTAGACACCTCCGGCGTACAAGTCAATGCGCATTCAACATGCATTTAACACGCACTCAGTACTCAGGGGTACTCCAACCCTCACCAGGAGACCTCAGTAAGACCCCACATATCCCATTTGTTGAAGCAACCAGAAGTTCTTCATCCAGTCTTTCTCAACTTTGACCCACAGCTCAACCGCCACTTTCACGCCGAACACGTCTGACAGTTCTTTCTCTGCGCACTGCCGGACGTACTTGAGATTACGCCCCTTGGGGCCGATCACAATCCCTTTTTGGGACGGACGCGCCACGTAAAGGGTGACGGATGCGGTCCAGACCCCGGGCGTTTCCTCGATCTGCTCGACCTTGACGCCCAACTCATGCGGCACTTCCTCATGAAGCCGGGCAAGAAATTTTTCGCGGATCACATCGGCGATGGCCAGCTTGCGAGGGTGGTCGGTCACCACGTCTTCAGGAAACAGATAGGCATCCGAAGGGGTGGCCAAGGCATACAACTGATCGACGAGATCCACCGCGCCGGCCGGATGCACCGCTGAGGTCTGCACCCAGATCACATCTCGCGTGTGCTGCTTCTCGGTCTGGATGGCCTGCCACATGTCACGGAAAGCTTCTTCATAGAAGGGTGTGCGGTCGTTTTTGTTCAGCGCAAAGACAACCGGTTGCTCGGCGAACAGGGCACGCCGCATCCAACCGTCGTCTTCCAGGTGCGGCGGGCAAGCCCCATCAAAGACCACGAGCACAATGTCAACGCCCGCCGAAGCGTGTCGCGCCATGCGGTTCATCAGCGTGCCCAGCGCACTTTCGGATTTATGCAGGCCCGGGGTGTCCAGGAAAACAAGCTGCCCGCAATCCTCCGTCAGGATACCGCGGATGGTGTTACGCGTGGTCTGGGCCACCGGGCTGACGATGCTGACTTTCTCACCGACCATGCGGTTGAGCAGGGTCGATTTGCCGGAGTTCGTTCTGCCGACGATGCCAACGACCGCACAACGCCGAGACGGGGGTGGGGTGGGGGAAGCGTTCATGGTACGGTCTCGCCGTTACGGCCGAAGCCGTTGCGTTCTCCGCCGAAATAGAGCTGTTGGCCGGTGGCGTCCATCACGGCGCGCCAGAGGTCGCTGTTGAGATTCACCTTCTGGCGCTCGATGGTGGCCAGCCGGATCGGGACAAGCGTATACCAGTCGTCCTGGTTCCCGACCACGCAGTCGGTGCGTCCCGCCATGGCGGCATGCACGGCATTCCGCGCCAGCATGTAGCAACGGATCGCGTCCGTTCCTTTGGCCGGCACGCTGCGGATGGTGTAGCTAGGGTCGAAATACTTGACGGACACCTCGCGTTGGCAAGCTTTGAAATGCGCGGCAATACGCCGCCGCAAGTATTCGCCGATGTCCTTCTTCAGAATGTTGCCAGAGGCGTCCCGTCGTTCGGGCTCGGCGGTGATGTGGCGCTGCCCCGCGCCTTCCGCAACCACGATGACCGCATGATCCTTGAACCGGTCGAAACGATAGGAGAGCGCCGCGAGCAGACCGTGCGGCCCATCCATTTCAAAATCCAACTCGGGCACCAGACAGAAATTCACAACCGGGTTGGCCAGCGTGGCGTAAGCCGCGATGAAGCCCGAGTCACGCCCCATCAGGCGCACAAGCCCGATACCATTGAAGGTGCCCTTGGCTTCGGTATGGGCCGCCTGGATGATCTGCGTCGCCTCGGCGACCGCCGTCTCGAAACCGAAACTGCGTCCCACGAAGTGCAGGTCATTGTCGATCGTTTTGGGGATGCCGATCACGCTGATGGAGAGCTTACGGCGCCGGCATTCCTCTGCGATGTCGTGTGCGCAACGCAGTGAGCCATCACCGCCGATGCAGAACAGGATATTGATATTCATCCGCGCCAGCGTGTCGACAATCTCCCCCGTGTCTTGCTGGCCACGCGAGGAACCCAGCATCGTTCCGCCGTGCTCATGGATCGTGTCGACCGTATCGGTGTCGAGCATGATCGGGTTGTAGCCGTAACGCGGAATCAATCCGGCATAACCGTAGCGGATGCCGTAGATCGTCTTGATGCCGTAGTCGAACATCAGGATTTCGACCAGTCCCTTGATGACATGGTTCAGGCCAGGGCACAGGCCGCCGGCGGTCACAATGCCAACCCGGCTCCACGAGGGATCATGGAAAATTTTCTGATGCGGTCCCGCCCGTTCGAAAGAGGGCGTCATCCCGAGATGCTGTGTCGCGTCATGCAACAGCTTGACATTTTCTGTGATGAGGATCCGCTCGGCAGGATCGATGAACTCCCGGTTCCGGATCGGGGAATCGATCTTGCATTCACCCAGCGTCTCCACATCCAGCGTGTAGTCATGAGGGCTGGCGACAATTTTTTCGATCAACGTCATACGCGGTGCTTACTCCTATGGCCTTCAAAATAGCAAAATTTCTGTGTGATGGTGTGGACTTACCCCAGTTTTTCAGCCTGACGCGAACAGCGGCAGTTCCGGCTGCATTTCGGCGGTTCCTGGCACTTGCCGCTTGCGGCACCATTTGCCGCACCTGTTGAAGAGCCTGGCGATGCCGTC
>Ga0208461_1000852_pt1 | contig 28883 bp, 28 predicted proteins | sample AD_JPNTR4_MetaG_FD_184448 | JGI IMG/M metagenome (GOLD analysis project Ga0208461, IMG submission 184448) | Active sludge microbial communities of municipal wastewater-treating anaerobic digesters from Japan - AD_JPNTR4_MetaG (SPAdes) (version 2) | ecosystem: Engineered > Bioreactor > Anaerobic...
TGCCCTTCGAGCCGCCCATGGAGCCGCGGGGCGTGGCGGAGGCGCCGGCGTGGGCGGTGCACGTCAACCTGTCGCCGTTTCTGTTCGCGCCGGTCTATGCCCTGTATCCGGATTTCCAGGGGCTTTACGCGATCCTGCTGATGTGGAATTTCGGGATCCTGGCGCTGTTCACGGTGTTGTGGATCGGGCGGGGGGCGGAGAGTGGGATTCTAATCCGGATCCTGTTTTGTCTGAGCGTGCTGTTTGCCAGTTCGATTTTCGAATACGTGACTTACAAAGGGCATTTTATTCTGTTCGCGGGGCCGGTGGTGCTGCCGTTGTTTTATTGCGCGTGGCGCGGATACCGGGCCGGATTCGTTCTGGCGGCGCTGTTTATCGCGCTGACGAGTGAAGACGCGGCGTTGATTCTGGGCGGGGTCAGCCTGGGGGCGGCGCTGTTCTGGCCGGCGCGGCGGGCGTGGTTTGCGGCGGCGGGGCTGCTGGCGCTGGCGTGGTTCGCGGCGTGCATTGGGATCCTGCAGCCGTGGGCGCGGGCGGGCCTGGGCCTGCGCTACGCGTCGCACTTTTTGTACGTGCTGGCGGAGCGGCCCGGGGTGGGCGGTTACTCGTTTTACCCGCTGGCGGTGCTGCTGTACACGGGGCTAGTGGCGGCGGTGGCGCGGATGAAATACGCGCCCAGCCTGCTGCTGGTGCTGCCGCTTCTGTTGTACAGCGCGGCCGGCGACAAGCAGATCAAGGTGGCGTACGACATTTGGTGGTTGAAGGACCGGGAGACGCGGGAGGAATTGATCCAGCGTCACCGGGAGCGGATCCACGAGATCCTGGTGGAGCGGCGGGGGGAGACGGTAATCCTGCCGGACACGAGCAAGATCGACGCGTACGTATCGTCGCGCCGGAATATCCAATCACACAATTTTGGGAGGGCGGCATGTTGCAACTGAGTCTGCAAGAGCGGAACGAGCGGTGCGGGGAGTTTTTCGGGCGGTGCCAGGCGATCCTGGACCGCAAGGGGGCGGATTACACGGTGGCGGGGGACGCGCTGAAAGAGATCACGCAGCTGGCGGAGCAACTCTCGATCACGCCGGAGCAGGTGTTGTGGGTGTATATGTACAAGCATCTCTCGGCGCTGCTCAACTGGCTGCAGGCGGGCGCGCTGCAGAGCGAGGACGTCTCAGAGCGGCTGGTGGATATCGCCAATTACTGCGCGCTGATGAGTTTGTTCGTCCGGGAGGCGGTGGCGGGGCCGGCGGCGTCGGACGACTTTGCGGCGTGCGACCGGCTGGCGGCGTCGCTGCACGCGGGGGAGTGCTGGGAGCGGGAATGTTCAGGTGTAAACAATTGCCCTGGCAAATGATATTAGGTGAAATATAATATGGGTGTCGAGGCGAGCGTCTTATCCCTGGTGGTGGTGATCCTGATCAAGGACGTGGTGGTGCCGCTGTACCGCGGCGCGAACGGGAACGGCAAGGGAAACGGCAACGGGCGGTGTCCCGTGGAGGGGACGATCGCGGAGATCCAGACGGCCAGCCGGATCCACGAGCGGGATTTCCAAGCGCGGCTGGACGAGTTCAGCGGGGTGGTGCAGGTGTTGGGGGCGGTGTCCACGCAGCTCGCGACGCAGACGGCGCTGCTGGAGCGGATCGCGGCGGGGCTGGAGCGGCTGCCGCAGGACGGGCGGGTACGGCATTGATTTCACCGCCGAGACGCCGAGGGCGCGGAGAATAAATCGTGGGGGATCTAACGAGGCACTTTTCGCGGCGGGAGTTTGCGTGCCGGTGCGGTTGCGGGTACGACCGTATCGCCGGGGACCTGGCGTTCCGCTTGGAGGTGCTGCGGACCCGGATCGGGCAGCCGATCTACGTCAACAGCGGGTGCCGGTGCGAGAAACACAACGCCGCGGTGCGGGGCGCGAAAAACAGTTACCACCTGCGGGGCATGGCGGCGGACATCCACGCCGACCTGGACCCGGTGGAGCTAGGCCGCGCGGCGGCGGAATCGGGCTGGTTTCGCGGAATCATTGTGCACGCATGGGGTGTGCACGTGGATATTCGGCCAGGGCGGAAATATTGGCGGTTGTAATTCACCGCGGAGACGCGGAAGACGCGGAGGAAAAAAATGGTTGGATTTTGGAAGAGCAAGACGGTGTGGTTTAACTTGTTGGCCGGCGGGTTGGCGGCAGGGAACGCAGTGGGTTTTTCGGATTTCCAGGCGGATCCGGATTTGATTGCGCTGATCATGGCGATCGTGAATATTTTGTTAAGGATCTTCACGAAGAAGCCGTTGCGGGAGAAGTGAGGCGATCGATGACCGGGCGGACACCTAGGTCCGCCCCTACAAAGATCCCTCACCCTAACCCTCTCCCGGGGGGAGAGGGGAACGGAAAAGGGAGGTGGATTTGATGGGTTACACGCTACGCGCTAACCCATCCTACAGAGGACAAGTGATGCAGGAAGTTTTGTTTGAGAGCGTGGTGGAGGCGCCGGCGGAGATCGTGGCGGAGCCGTACACGCCGGCGGCGGTGGCGGGCGGGACGCCCGCGCCACAAAACGCGGAGGACGCGCCGGGCGGGGCGAACGAGGAGGAGGTCTGTCTGGCCCAGGTCAAGGTGGAGGTGCCGGATGAGATTGTTGAGGCGGCAGAGGAAATCGTACTTTCCGCAGAGGCGATTGGAAAAAATACGGCACTACGTAATGTGGGCGTGGTCCAGAGGTTACTTTATGCCCGATGGTGTGGACACAACAAAATCGGATCGATTGCCAAATTTGCGGGAATATCTCGAAGCATGCTTAACCGCTATTTGGAAAACGGTGAGAAGGCTGTCCATCCCTGTTACGTATTGTTCCGGAGCGCATGGGATCAGTTATTCCAAGGGACTGTTACCCATGTCTTGCACAATTTCCGGAAATCCGCGACCGCCGCGGGGAATTGGAAGGCGGCCGACGCGTTCCTCAAGGTGGCGGATCCGGAATCGTTTGGGCGGGAATCACTGGCGGGGCAGTCGGCCGGAGCGGGCACGGAGATCCACGTCGGAAACCTGCAAATCAACGTGCGGGAAAAGAGCGCCGACGAGTTGATGGGGTTGGCGGCGGAGTTGCTGACGAGGCTGTCGGACAGCGCGCGGCAGCGGCTATTGGAGCGGTTGCCGGAGGGCGAGCGGGCGAGGCTGGTCAATGGCTGTAACGGATCCTGAAATCCAGAGGCTGCTCGAGGAGCAGGACCGGTATGAGGAGATCCTGGTCCAGGTATTCGGCGAGCTTGCGCGCCGGCAGCGGGAGCAGGCGTTCGAGTTTTATCGTCCCGGGAAAAAGCACAAGGAATTTTTTGATTTCGGGTCGGAGTATCCCGAGCGTTTATTCTGCGCGGGGAACCGCTGCGGGAAGAGCACGGCGGGCTGCTACGAGGACGTGTGCCATCTGACGGGGATCTATCCGCACTGGTGGGAGGGGCGGCGGTTTTCCACGCCGGTGGAGTGGGCGCTGATCGGCAACACGGCGCGGCAGCTCAGAAGCGCGGCGCAATTTATTCTGTTCGGGCCGCCGGGGCAGTGGGGCACGGGCCTGCTGCCCAAGAGTTCGATCCTGGAGATCCGGACGGTGCACGGGGTGGCGGGGGCGATCGACTACGCGGTGATCGAGCACGCGCCCACGGGGGGCTCGTCCACCATCTACCTGGTGAGCGCCGAGCAGGGGTGGCAGTCGTTGCAGGGGCGCAAACTGCACGGTGTGCACCTCGACGAGGAGCCGCCGAAGAACGTCGCGATGGAAATCTACACGGAGATCGCGGCGCGCCTCATCGACACGAGCGGGATCCTGTTGGGGACCATGACGCCGCAGCAGGGGATGACCGATTTCCAGGGGTTGTTTTGGGACTGGGAGAGCGAGGACGAAGAGAGTGAATACGCGGCCTTGAAAAAAGAGGGGGCGAAGTACCGGCGTCTGGTGCGCATGGAGATCTGGGAGGCGGAGCACCTGACCAAGGAGCAGGTCGAGCGCTTCATGGCGCTGATCCCCTTGCACGAGCGGGACATGCGCCTCAAGGGGATTCCGGCGTTGGGCGAGGGGCGGGTGTGGCCTCTGGACGAGCGGGAGCTCAAGGTGCCGCCCTTCGACGTGCGGGACCGGCCGCGCATGCGCTTGATCGCGGGGCTCGACTCGGGCTTTCAGAATTCGTACACGGCGATCGTGTGGATCGCCTACGACGAGGCGGAGCGGACGGCGTACGTGGTGGATTGCGAGAAGGTGCGGCGGCAGTTGGTCAAGGATATCGCGCCGCTGATCAAGGACCGGGATTATCACTACGGGTTCGAGGTGCCGGTGGCCTGGCCGCGGGATATCTCGCGGAGGGAGGGCGCGTCGGGATTGATCCCGGTGGACGAGTACCGCAAGTGCGGCGTCAAGATGCTCTACGAGCCTTCACAATTTGACGACCAGCGGCAGCACCACGTGGCGCCGGGGCTGGGGCTGGTGTGGAGTTGGATGGCCGAGGGACGATTCAAAGTTTTTGACACGCCCAGGCTGCGGCCGTGGTTTAACGAGTGGCAACTGTTCGCGTACGACGAGGACGGCCAGGTATTGAAAACGAAACAAAGGCAAAACGACCTGATGGACGCGACACGGTACGCGATGGTGATGCTGAGCCGTGGATTCGCGCGTTCGCCGGAGGGGCGGCGGCGGGGATTGCCGCGGATGACGCTGGCGGCGCCGATGGTGGGATAAATTCACCGCTGAGACGCAGAGGGCGCGGAGAAGAAAAAATGAGTGTGCTCAAGGATTTGATAGTAGGACCCAAAAAGCCGAAGGAGCCGGAGATGCCGGTGATCCGCAAAGACACGACGGACGAGAGGCCGAATCCCGCGGCGATGCTGGGATTGACGCAGAACGTGGGCGGGGCGCGGGGCTTGTTAACGCCGGCGCCGACGGGCAAAAAAAAGAACCTGGGGATGGAGTGAATCCATGGCCGACGGAATCGTGAAACCCATCCTGGAGCAGCACCGGCGGTTTTTGGCGGGGCGGTCGGAGTGGGACACGCAGCTGCAGGATATTAAAAGGTATATCGCGCCGGGGTTGCCGAATTTCACGCACGAGAGCCGCGACGGGGAGAAGCCGCTGCCGCGGCTGGACGACACGGGCGTGCGCGCGGCGAGAAGGTTAGTGGACGCGATCCACATGGCGGTGACGCCACCGACGTTGCCCTGGGCGCAATTGGCTTGGGCGGATCCGGCGCTGGACCGGGTGTGGGAATACCGAGTGTCGCGGCAGGAATCCGAGGGGACGGTACAGGAGAGTTTCAACCAGAGTAATTTCCAAAGGGAGATCGGGCGGTTCTGGTACGGGTATCCGACGGCGGGGACCAGTTGCTTGTACCTGGAGGACTTGAACAACGCGGGGCGGCTGCGGTTCGAGGCGTATTCGGTCAACGCGGTGAGCCTGGCGGAGGGGGCGGAGGGGCGGATCGACACGGTGGGGCGGGAGTACACGATGGCCGCGCGGGCGATCGCGGAGCGGTGGCCGGCGGCGCGGGAGGTCCCGGCGATCCGGCAGGAGATCGACGCGAAACGGGGGGACACGCGGTTCCGGATTTTGCACTGGATCGGACCGAACGATGATCTGACGCCGATGCGGCACAAGGGCCTCAAGTATTTGAGCCTGGTGGTGCTGCTGGAGCGGGGCGGCGACCAGGTGCTGAACCTGGAGGAGGGAAAGTACCAGGGGTATGAGGAGTTTCCGGTGTTTGTGGGGCGGTACTACACGATGCCGGGCGAGGTGCTGGGGCGCAGTCCCGCGTTCGACTGCATCGATGACGTGAAGGTGTTGCAACGTCTCCAATATTATTATGACCTGGCGATTCCGACGGCGATCAATCCGCCGCTGAAGGACCGCGAGGGGAACCTGCAGCGGAAGAGCGGGGGTGTGGACAATCCCACGATTAAACCTGGGGATTACCTGACCTTCGAGCAGCCGGAGTTGTGTACGCCGCTGATCCAGCCAGCGAATTTCAGCGCGGCGGAGGTGGGGTTGGAGGAGAAGCGCCAGGCGGTGCTGGATCAATTTTTTTGGGATGAACTCAACCTGCGGCCGGAGAAAAAATACATGACCGCGTTCGAGGTGCAGCAGGTGCGGGGGATCGCGAATGAATTATTGGCCAAGCAGATCAGCAGCATTAAGGAGGATGTGCTCGATCCCATGATGGAGCGCGTGGTGAATATCTTGTTGCGGGCGGGCCGGATACGGCTGCCGGCAGCGGTGGTGACGGGAGAGCGGCCGTGGTGAAACCGTTTCGCTTCGTGTACGAGACGCCGATGATCCAAGCGCAGAAGGCCTCCAGAGCGGAGACTCTCTTCGCGTTTTTCGAACGGGTGTTGCCGCTGGCGCAGGTGGATCCCGCAGTGCTGCAGGCGCTGAACATCCGCGGCGGGTTGGGGAAAGCGGCGGAGTGGATGGACGTGCCCACCGAGGCGCTGGTGTCGCCGGAGGAATACGCGCAGATCCAGCAACAGCGGGCGGACCAGGAGGCGCAGGCGCAGCAGACGGCGATCGCGCGGGAACAGGCGCAGGCGTTCCAGAGCGTGGCGCGGGGTGTTTCGTCCCTGCAGAAGGACGGGCAGCCGGCGTTGAGAGGCGGGTATTTACAGCAATTTTTGAATGGAGGGATGTAAGTGGTTAACGCAAACCAAGAGGCCATGGCCGTTATCCTCAGACAGCAGGAGCGGTTGGCGTCGCAGTACCGGCACACGTTCGCGGGGCAGGCGGGCGAGGAGGTGCTCAAGGATCTGGCGCGCTACGCGGGCGCGGAGGGCGAGCCCTTCGAGCCGGGGCGGGCGGACGCCACGGCCTATAACCTGGGCAAGTTGGCGGTATATCGGCATATCCAACGAAAAATAAAGGAGCAGAGAGGCGATGGATCCGGTGAATAGCGCGGGAGCGGGAGCGGGTGGTGGAGGTACTCCACCGGCGAACAATACGCAAGTGAACAATCCGCCGGCGAACAATACGGCGGGGGCGGGGCTGGCGGAGCAGCCGCTGGCGGGGCTGTTCGGGGAGGCGGAGCGGTCCGACGCGGCGGTGCAGGCGCTGATCGCCAAGACGCCTAATTTGGGTACCTTGGCGAAAAATTATATGAACCTCGAGCGGATGTTGGGCGGGAAACTCGAGGGCTACGTGCAGGTGCCGAAGGAGGGCGCGCCGCAGGAGACGGTGGCGGCCTACCACCGGGCGATCGGGGTGCCGGAGAAGCCGGAGGGCTACACGCTGCCGCAGATGCCGGCGGGGGTGGAAGTGGACGAGGGGCGGGCGGGCGCGTTCCGAACGGCGGCGCACCAGATCGGGCTATCGGACAAGCAATTTCAGGCGCTGGTGGAGTGGGACGCGCAGTTGACCGCGGCGCGCCAGGCGGAGTACCAGAAGCAGTTCCAGCAAGTGTATCCCGACGACGCGGCCTTGCAGGCGGCGGTGGCCAAGGGGCAGGCGGTGCTGGCGAGGATCGGCCAAAAGCGGCCGGACCTGCGGGACGCGGCGCAGGCGTTTCTCGGGCATGACGTGGTGTTCACGCAGTTGATGGCCGAGTTGGCCGGATTTTTTGGAGAGGACCAGACTCCGGGTTCGGCACAGAAGGCGGGAACGTCGGCGGATGTGCAGGCGCGGATCGAGTTTCTGAAAGCCGAGATGCGCAAACCAGATCTGCCGGACCGCACGCGGCAGCAGTATTTGACGGAGTTGGCGGGGCTGCTCTACAAGACGTAGGTAGAGGGTGAGCGATAGGTTTTCCCTCACCCTGGCCCTCTCCCAGAGGGAGAGGGGGAAGTTACTTGGGCAGACACCTAGGTCCGCCCCTACAAAGCCAAACTGGGGCAGGGCGCCCAGGGGGACGCGGCCGATGAGGGAACCGCGGACCTGAAACGCCTACCCGGGGAATCCATGGGATTGGGATCCGGGGGAATCGTGGTGGACCACGCGCCGCGGCGGCGTAAGCCGGGAAGCCCGAGAGGGGAACTTCCGCCAAGATCGGTCAGGACAAATCAATACAGAGGTAAACAATCATGGCGGACAACAACATTCTTAAATTCATGGACGTGGACGCCAACAAGATCCCCGAGGCGTTCAAATCGGTATACGCGGAGAATCTGGAGCTCGGCTACCAGAGCGACGGCAACAAGCTATTGCCGACGGTGACGCAGATCCCGAGCGAAAAAGCGCGTGGAGAAAAATTGATCTACGATTACCTGGATCCCTGGGACTTGGACGAGATCACGGACCGCAACGCGGACACGGTGTACAGCGACGCGGCCATGAAGCGCCGCGAAGTGGGCTGGGCGGTGTTCGGCAAAGCGATACCGATCGATGAGACAGACGCGATCGCGCTGCTACTCGATCCGCAGTGGGCGGTGCTGCAAAACCACAAGTACGCGGTGGGGCGCCGGATCGACAAGTCGATCGGAGCGGCGCTGTTCGCGACGGTGGTCACCGGCCACAAGAGTGACGGTACGGCGGTATGGGGCGCGGGCAATTCGGAATGCACGATCATCGCGCACAACAGCCAGGGATTAACCAAGGAAAAAATCCTGGCGGCCAAAAAGGCGTTGGAAGCGAACGATATCGATCTGGGCGATCCGCGCAACATGCCGACGTTGCTGTGCCACAGCAACGACGCCAACGCGCTGCTCGAGGATTCGGAATTGAAGTCCATCGACTATATGCGCGACAAGGCATACGTCACCGGCAAGATCCAGGAGTTGTATAACGTGCGGCTGCAGGTGGCCAATCACGCGGTGCCGGCGGCGACGGGCTACCGGCGCTGCGGGCTATACGTGAAGAGCGCGGTGGCCTGCGGGATCCCGAAGCCGGCCAAGACCTACGTGGTGCAGAATGCACAGAAATGGCACCGGTGGGAGATCAGCGTCAAGGTGGCGATCGGCGCGCTGCGGCTGTATGAGAAGGGCGTGGTGGAGATCCAGACCATCGATCCGCCGGCGGGCAGCCTGAAGAAGGCGTCGTAATTCGGAGCGAAAGGAATGGGGCGGACACCTAGGTCCGCCACTACAAAAATAAAGGAGAAAATATCATGAAGTGGAGAAAACGATACGAGCCCTGGGTGGGCCTGGCGGTGGTGCTGTTCGTGGCGCTGGCGTTGGTGGCGTCGGCGCAGGACGTGGCCACGTGGCAATCGATCACGTATGACAGCAACGGGTACATGAACCCGGTGTATTGGGAGCAGAACGCCGATGTGATTTCGGCGCGGTATTTGATCCCGAGCGCGAGCACGGGGACGGTGTTGACAGTGCCCTTGAATGCGCAACCGTACAAATACCTGGTGTATCAGTTGGCGCCGGACGCCATGAACCAGGACCAGGCGCCCACAGCGACGAATGCGCCTAAGGCGGCGCTACTGGGTAGCGCCTATATCGACAATGCAACATACCAGTTCCAGGCGGTGGCACGGACGATTACGGGTGCGACCACGGTACCGGTGGCGAGCAGCTTGTTTTATGAGATGCAGCAGGTCGAGTTAGGCGGGCTGCCCTGGGTGGCGTTCAAGATCACAGGCAACACAGTGACATCGGAGTTGTTCGTGACGATGAAGCGGTAAACGACGATGGTGGGGGCGTACCCAGGCTTCATTTCGTGGTTGAGAGGGGAATCTGGTACGCCTCCACCACCTACACCTAGAGGAGATCATGAGCGCGGCGCAGGTAATTGATTTGTGCAACGCGGTACTTGTCATCCTGGAAAAGGAGACGCTGGCGGCGTCGGCGGACTTGGCGGCGCCGGCGACGCCGGATGAGCGGGTGTTCGCGGCGCGGTTGGATAATCTGCTTAGGGCGCTGGCGGCGGAGCACGCCTGGAAGTGCCTCCGCAAGCGGGCGGCGTTGACGGAGGACACATCCAATCCGCCGGCGTTCGGATTCGATCGGAAATATCCCTATCCGAACTCGGTGGCGCGGATCTGCTCGGTGGGTTTGGACGGGCTATGGGAGCATGGCGCCGAGGCGTATGTCGACGAGGACCACGCCATCCTGACCGATGCCACGACGGTGGAGGTCATCTATACCTGGTATCCCTGGCGGGCGGACTACGCCACGGCGGAGTTGTGGGACGCGGCGATCGGGGCGTATATCGACGACTGGCACGCGCCCTACCGGCAGTATGCGGAGATGTACGTGGCGTACCATCTCTGCAAGGCGTTGGGGGGTACCAACGCCATGCGCGAGACGCTGGAGCGGGAGCGGGAGCGGGCCCGGATCCGGGCGCTGGCGTACGACCGGGCCAACGAGATTCAGGGGTCGATTTACAGCGGGGAATTAATCCAGGAGAGATTCTCATGAAGCGGGGCGGCGTGTGGCGGAAGTGGCATTGCCGGGCGTGCGGGGCGCCGGTGCGGTATGGGCGGATTTATTGCCCGTCATGCGATGACGAGGTGTATATCGATGAGACCATCCTGGCGCCGCAGGTGACGGAGACATTGTGCACGCGGCGCGTGGCCGGCGAGCCGCGGCTGCGGGACGCGCGGCCGGGGCGGCTGCGGGGAGAGGAGTAAATGGCGGGAACCGGCGCGCGGCCGTTTCAGACGGCGTTCACGAGCGGGTACTGGTCGCCGGCGTTGCGCGGGCGGGTGGACCTGGAGGGCTACGCCTACGCGCTGGCGGAGGCGTCCAACGTGATCGTGCGGCGCACGGGAGGCGTGAGCCGTCGCGCGGGGACGGAGTTCTGCGGGTTCGCGCGGCAGGCGGCGCTGCACACGGAGCGGCTGATCCCGTTCCAGTATTCGCGGGATCCGCGGCAAAGCTACATGATCGAGGCGGGGGAGCGGTTTTTGCGGTTTTATTGGGGCCAGGACCGGGGTCTGATCCAAGTCAATGCGGTGAGCCATCCGGTGTATTTCCCCAACGAGGAGCCTGGCGTAGGGCTGGATGATTTGACGGCCAGCGGCACGTATACGGGATCCGGACCGGCAATCTATAAGGTGGTGATCGCGGCGGCGGGTACGCCAGACACGTTTGATTGGTATAGGAACGGTGATCTGCAGGCGGAGGATGTGTTGATCACCGGGGCGGCACAAGAGTTGGCGGATGGGATATCGATTGTCTTTGGGGAGACTACGGGGCATGAGGCCGGAGAATGGTGGGAATTCTACGCCGGCGCGCCGTATGAGGTGGCGACGCCGTATGAGGAGTCGGACTGCGCGGATCTTAGGGTGATCCAGAGGGCGGACACAGTCTATTTATTCCATTCCGAGTACATGCCGCGCAAGTTAACTCGGCATGATCATACCGATTGGCGGATGGAGGCTGTTGATTTTATCAATCCTTCCTGGCTGGGGAGAACGAGCGGGCTGCGGTGGAAACTGTACAGCACGACATCATATGTAACGCCCACCAAGCCCCAGAAATCCTATGAAATGGATTACAAGTTCGACGAAGGCGCGGGGGCGCGCTTGTTGGGCGAGGGGGTTTACGCGGGTGAAATAGCGTGGTGTACCTATCGTGGCAACCGACCCTGGTTTTTGGGACCAGCCTGGTACAACAATCCGCCGAAAGAGATTCAGAATCTAAATGGCTCTTACCACCATGTGGCCTGGATGGTTGAGGGGACGTTTTATGCGCCGAGCGCAGGGAAATACCGTTTCGCGCTCAATTGCGGATGGGGGGGAGACCTCTTTGTCGATGATAAGAATATCGTGAGCTGGTTTAACGATCCGCACGATATGTTCAATCCGAATGCGGGAACGGCACAGACCAATTACGAAACCCATTCGGGGGAGATCGATTTATCCGCCGGCCCGCATACGATTCGGGTGCGCACTTATAATAATGACGGAAACGGTCCTGTGGGCGTGGCGGCGGCTTGGAAGAAGCCGGGGGACTTGACCTATTCCGTGATTCCGGCCAGCGCCTTCGTGGAGCAATCGGACAGCAGCGGGGTGACGCCGGCGGCGTACCGGCTGCTGGAACTGGCGGAGACGGTGACGCTGCCCACGACGGCGGAGCAGATGGACGCGGCGACCACGGAGGGCGTGGGCGTGGCGGTGGCGCGGCGGGGGATCTGGGACGACCGGATCTGGTTTCACTCGTTGGCGGGCGCGCCGGTGGCGCCCTTCACGGCGGACCGTTGCGCGGTTCCGTTGCCGGACGGGACGAAGTTCGGCCTGGTGTTGGAGGGCTGGCTGCACGTCGTGGAGGCGGGTAATTACCAGTTCGCGATCGACAGCAACGACGCGTCGGATTTCGTACTGCACAAAGGGGACGTGTCGACACCCACGGCGAGCCTGGCGTGGTATGGGGAGCACGGGTGCGCGAGCCAGGGGGCGATTTACAACGCGGCGGGGCTGGAGCAGCACGCCACGGGGGCGGTGGCGCTGGAGGCGGGATGGTACCAGTGGCGGGCGAGGCTGGTGAGCGGCGGTTGGGGATATGGGCTCGCGTGGGCCTGGCAGACGCCGGGATCGTCGGAGTGGGTGCCGGTGCCACGGCAGCAACTCGCGCCGAAGATCGATGGATTCCCGGCGTGCGGGTGCCTGTTTCAAGGCCGGATGTGGCTGGGCGGCTGCGTGGACCGGCCGCTGACGGTGTACGGCAGCCGGAGCGGGCAGATCGAGGATTTCACGCAGGGGGCGAACGCGGGAGACAGTATCGAGTTGACGGTGGACAGCAACGCGCAGGACCTCGTGCAGGCGTTGGTGCCCGGCAAGGATCTGTACATCCTGACGAGCGCGGCGGAGTACCGCTTGACGGGCGGCGAGGAGGGGATCACGCCGCGGAAGTTCAAGATCGAGCAGCAGTCGGCGATCGGGGCGGAGCGGGTGGAGCCGGTGCGCGTGGAGAATTCCACCATATTCGTGGCGCGCGGGGGGCGGCGGATTTTGGAGTGGATCTACTCGATGCAGTACGACGCGCTGAGCGGCGAGGACATCAGCGAGCTGGCGGCGGACCTGTTCGAGGATGGGATCGCGCAGATCGTTTACCAGCCGTCGGCGGTGGTGAGTTACGGGGCGGATCCGGTGGGGATCCTGTGGGTGCGGACGGCGGCGGGCGCGGTGCGGGCGCTGACGCATGACCGCAAGAACAAGACCTTCGCGTGGGCGCCGGTGGATTTCGGGGGCGTGGTGGAATCACTGGCGGTGCTGCCGGGGGTGGCGGGAGGATTCGATCTGTGGCTGTGCCTGAAGCGGGCGGGGCAGAAGCGGACGATCGAGGCGCTGGACGTGGGCCGGGCGGTGGACGGGAGCGTGGTGTTCGCGGACACGCATGAACTCTCGTTGCCGCATCTGGCGGGGACGCTGGTGCGGGCGCGGTGGGGCGCGAGCGCGGACGCGATTGTGGGGACGCGGATCGTGCAACTCGACGCGCAGGGCGAGGCGGAGGTGTCGGGCCTGGAGGAGACGCCGCCGGCGTACCTGGAGGCGGGCAAGGAAGTGGAGTGGTATTTCACGACCATGCCGGTGGAAGTGCAGCTCGGCCAGGGGACCTCGCAGGGGATCCCGAAGCGGTGGACGCGGGTGGCGGTGTACCTGCGGGAGACCGCGGGCGGGGTGGACCTGGCGGCGCGGGAGCGGACGGACCGGGCGCAGCGGCTGACGGCGGCGCCGGCGGCGGGCCAACCGTTCACGCCGTACACGGGCGTGAAGGAGTGCAAACTGTTGGGGTGGAGCGAGGAGGCGCAGCTGCGGATCAGCGGCTCGGAGCCGCTTCCGGTGACGGTGTTGGGGATCCGGGGCGAGGTGGAGTTGGGGATGGGGTGAGCGCAGAGAAAAGCAATGGAATTGATCGAATTCATTCCGCGGATGTGCGAGTTTGTCGAGGACGCCGAGCGGCGGAAGACCGTGCTGGAGCACGTGCGGCAGTCGGTGGCGGCGCAGAGCCTATGGGATGGGCTGGACCTGGTGGCGGCGGGCGGGGTGTGCCGGCCGGCCACCGGCAACGCCTACTGCTGGCTGTGGATCCATCCGCAGTTGACGCGGCGGCAGGCGATCGCGCTGTACCGGGCGCTGGTCCGGGAGGCGGAGCGGATCCAGCAGGCGCTGAAGGTCCACCTGGATTGTTGGATCGATCAGGGGCATGAAGCGGCGGAGCGGCTGGTGCGGCATCTGGGATTCGAGAAGCACGGTATCTTCTTTTATTTGAAGGAAAACCGGTCGATGCAGATCTACTATCGGAGGGCGTACCGTGGGACTTGAGACGGGATTGGCGCTATCGGCGTTATCGGCGTTGGGCGGCCTGCAGGCCGGCCAGGCCAATAAACAGGCGGCGGAGGCGGCGGCCGCGCAGCAGCTGCGCGCCAACGAGATGAACGAGGCCGTCGAGGCGGAGAAGGTCCAGGGGATGCTCTCCGAACTCAAGGCCGCGACGTTCGCGTCGGGCGCGACGCTGGCGGGATCGCCGGCCGCGGCGGCGCTGGACATCCAGCGGAAGTACCGGCGGGACGCGGCGCTGCGGCGGTACGGGGCGGAGGTGGGGGCCTCGCAGTTGCGGCAGCAGGGACAGATCGCGGCATTGCAGGGGACCGCGGGATTTTTGGGCGGGATGGGGGGCGCGTTGACGACCTACGCGCAGAACCGGATTCCTAGAGGAGAAAAGAAATAATGGCTGAGTTGCCGCGGTATGAGCCGCAGGAGAAGGTGGCGCGGGCGCAGCCGGTGTTCAGGCCGAACCTGGCGGAGACGGCGTTCGAGCCGATTGCGCGGGCGCTGACGCAGGCCGCGGCGGAGGAGCGCGCCTATTGGGAGCATGGGCAAGCGGCCAAGATGCAGGCGGATATCTACCGGCTGGGAGAGGATTACCAAAAGCGGATCGAGACGGGCGACCTGGCGGGCGCGGACGAGGAGACGGTGCGGCAGCGATTCATCGCGGATGTGGAGCAACGCATGAACCAGGTGCATCCGCGGGTGCGGGCGCGGGTGCAGGCGCAGCTGGCGCAGATGCAGCCGTACATCGAGGGGCGGCTGTACGACCTGATCGCGCGGCGGCGGGCGGAGCAGGGGCAGGCGGACGTGCTGGGGGCGGTGGACACGTTTCAGCGGGCGGCGGCGCAAGCGGACACGGATGAGGACGCGCAGGCGTTTCTCGCGCAGGGGCTGGAGGCGATCGAGGGCAGCGGGTATTTCAATCCGGTGCAGAAGCAATTACAAGCCGGGAGACTGCGGGGGGAGGCGTGGCTGGCGCGGGCGGCGCGGGAGGTGGAGCGGCCGGAGGCGGACCTGGAGGCGCTGCGGGAGAAGACGCGGGGACTGGCGTTGCCCTTCGAGTACCAGCAGCGGATCGAGGAGCTGATCGACACGCGGGGGCGGCAGGTGCAGCGGGCGCAGGTATTGAACGACCTGGAGAGTGTCAAGGGGATCTATATTGCCGCGAAGACGCCGCAGGAACGGCAGGAGATCGAGGATGGCACTCTTCAATATTTGAACAGTTACCGATCAATTTTTGAGCCGGAGGAATTCGAGCGGATCAAGCGGGCCTGGCGGACGGAAATCCGCAAGGAGGCGGTGTACCGGGACGAGCGGACCTACGGGCCGGAGTGGGCGCGGGAGGCGCTGGACACCTACGGGTTCGAGGAAGACCAGAAGACGGCGATGGGGGAGTACTTGGACCGGCGGGTGGAGCAGCGGCGCAACGACGCGATCCGGGAGGAGGAGACGCGGGACCGGGCGCGGCAGGCGGTATGGCAAAAGAAGTACGCCAACTTGCTCATGGAACTGACCGAGAATCCGGACGAGGCGCGGATCGACCAGGTCCAAACGGACTTGAAATTCGATCACGAGCAGGGGTTCCGCGGGGCCGCGCAGTTCTGGATGGATTTCAATACCCTGAAAAGAGAATATATAAAAGGTACGGAATTGAACCAATCCATCGCCTATAAGAACGAGCAGGGGTGGCAGCTGTCGAAAGAGGAGGCGGACCACGCCTGGGCGACGCAGATCAAGACGGCGCGGAAGGTGGATCAGCGGGCGGTGACCGGCCAGGACTTAGTGGATTTTGTGGGGAAAAATCTGCGGATTCCAACTCCGATCCAGTTGGAGATCGAGTCAGTGGCTGTCAATGGGGATGCGGATAAGGTGCGAGAGTGGGCGAACGTAATCCGGCTGTTGCCCGTGGGGGTGGTGGCGACACAGATCAGTGAGCCGGCGCAGGCGTTGTATCGGGGCGTGTCGGCGCAGAGCACGGACGAGGAGATCGGGTCGCGGCGGCAATGGGTATTCAACGCGAAGGCGGAGGACCGGGAGATTCGGACGGCGACGTTTCAAAGCGGGGGAGCGGAGAAGCAGGCGCGGACGCGGTTCAAGGCGGGGATCGTGTCGGCCGAGGCGTTGGCGAAAATGTTCGATCTGCCGCGCAGCGCGTTACCGCGTTTCGGATTTCCCGGGGCGGACGATCCCGCGTTGCCGGAGATGGAAGAATTGTATTTGCAGCGTACTCAGAGAAATTATGAGTTGTCGCCCACGGCCAGCCTGGAGGATGCGGGGCGGGTGGCGCTGGCTAGCGTGCTGCAGGAGTATCACCCGTATTGGAACGGGCGGTCATGGAGGTGGATGCGCCAGGCGCCGGGTCTGACAGTGGGGGATCCGGATTTAATCAACGAGAATCTGGACGCGTTTCTCCAGGAACACGGGTACACGCTGGAGAGTGAACGTTACAAGCGGATGGCCGCGGCGGGGGCGGCGGGGATCCTGGGCGAGGCGGGCGTGATTCCGGAGATTCCCATCGAACCGTGGACGCCGACGCGGGTGAATCTGTTACCGGTGGAAGACGAGACGGGGGGACCGGCGGCGTATTACGTGCAGGTGTGGGATCCGGCGATCGGATGGAAGACGCTGGTAGACGAGCGGCCGGAGTCGCCCACGCGGAATTTGCCGCTGAAGTGGGGCGGGCCGGATCTGGTGAAAGCGGCGGAAGCGAAGCAACAACGGATGGCGGCCGAGGAAGCGGCGGCGCGGCAGGCGGAACGTGAGCAGATCGCGCGAGACTGGGCATGGGCGCAGCAGCTGCGGGATTTGGGATTTCCGGCGTATTGAGTTAGGAGGGTGAGTGATGCGCTCTGAGTTTTGGAGGGTGGACGCGCGGCCGGCGGAGTTCCGGCCGTTTATATTGCCGAGCATCGGACGGGCGGAGGCGCGGCCGGGGCTGATGGAGCTCGCGGGGGCCTATTGGCGGCAGGAGAATCCCGTCGGGGCGCTGCTGGCGTTGGAGCCGTTGACGTCGGCGTGGGATCCCGATTTCGACGCCACGCCGTATATTCCTCAGGAATTCCGGCGGCCTGAGTTCGCCCAAGCATTCGCGCGGGCGAACACGCCGGAGGATGTGGAGGCGATCACGCGGCAGATCCGGCGGGAACTGCGGGACCGGGAGACGATGGGGCAATTCGGATTCTGGACGAATCTGGGCGTGGGGATCGGGGTGGCGGGGCTGCTCGATCCGACCAACCTGCTGCCGATCGCGCCGGCGGTGGATGTGCTGAAGGGCGCACGGTTTTTGCGGCGGGGGTATGAGGTCGCGAAGTACGGGCTTCCGGGATTGATGGCGGCGGAGGGATTGTTGTACGCGGCACAGGAAACGCGGATGCCGAGCGAGATGCTGTTCAATTTGGGGGCGGGGACGCTGGCCATGGGGCTGCTGGGCGGGGCGATCACAGGCCTGCATCCGCGGGAGGCGCGGGCGATCGAGGAGGCGGTCAAGAAGGACATCGAATTCTACGCGGGGGAAAAACCGGGACAGGCGTATCCCGCGTACAAGCCGGGGACGAATTATCCGGTGGCGCTGCCGGCGTCGGTGACGGGCGGGACGGTGGTGGAAGTATTGGACAGAGCGCTGGCGGCGGGATATATTGACGAGGGGACGCACCGGCTGGCGCGGTATCTGGTAACTGAGGTGGATCCGGATTTCGACGCCAATTCGACGTTGGAGATCGTGCACGCGGTCCGGACGGCCAGCCGGGAGATCAAGCGATTGGAAGGCCTGCCCGATGAAGCGACAGCTTTCGTTGTTGGAGAGACGGCATCTAAGTATACGGACGAAGGACTCCTGCGGACGGCTATTAAGCTGTACCGGGGTCACGATGGAGACACTGTCGTTGAGGAGTGGTATCATCGATTCTACGACCAGGTCCTCAATCCTGCCGAGAGGGAAGTCTTTGCCGAGTATCACCGGGCCAGCGGAGACCCGCGATCCGTCCACGAGCACTTCGCCCAGGAAGGGCGTGATTATTTCTTTTCCAATAAACTCCACGAAAAAGCCGGACCGATAAAGTCACTGTTCCGGCGCGCGAAGGAAACCCTACGACTACTGATCAACCGTATCCGCGGCCTGCGGGGGGCGAGAATCCCGCGGGAGATCGAGGATTTGTACCGGCGGGGCGGGATGCGGCGGGCGGATTACGAGGAGTGGCGGCGGGAGGGCCGGCGCTGGTGGATCAATCTGTCCGAGCAGGAGCGCCAGCAGGAGGCGCGGGCGGCGGCGGCGGCCCGGCGGGATGAACTATTGGCGTTGCCGAAAAAGGAGATCATCCGGCTGGCCAAGGAGCAGGGCATTCCGATCAGGAACCGGGGCAAAAAGGATCTAATCGGGGCATTGTTGGCCAAGGAAGGGCACGTGCTGGAGGAGCGGCCGGCGGCGCGGATAGAGCCGGAGCGTTTCGTGGAAACCAGGCCATCAGAGGCGGCGGCCGTAGAGGAGCGGCCGATGGAGAGCGTGACGCCAGAGCAACCTTTGGAGACAGCAGCTGGGGAATGGGAATATTGGGCGGAGCGGACGTGGGACTACGCGCGGCAGTACGCAGAGGGAGCGGATGAGCGCGGATGGACGGAGGCGATTTTGGCGGCGCGGTCTGAGGGTCTGGGCGTGGCGGCGATCGCGGAGCGGATCGGGACGAATGAGTGGGTCGTGGGTGGAGTGTTGGCGCGGTCGGGGGACGCGGGAGAGGACGTGGCGGCGGTCTGGTGGGAGATGCATGATTGGCTGCGGCAGCAGCTGGGCGGCGAAGGCGGCGGGGAGGCGGTGGGGTACCAGGTGCGGCGGGGGGAGGCAAAAGAAGAGGGTGAGCCCGGGATTCAACCCACCCACCGCCGTGGCTTTGAAGAAGTGGAATCCGCACTCCCGCCGCGAGAGACACTCGCGATCATCGACGCCGGCGGCACTCCCTCCGGTCCGGTACCGGACCGTGGTGTATTGATTGTACCACAATCCGATTCACCGTGGAATAGGGTAAGTTACCAATTGCGGGCGGTGGAGCGGCTGGTCACGCCGCGGTACAAGCGGGAGCCGGAGGTGCGGATCTTCGACGTGTCCGCGCAGCCGGAGGTAATGGCCCATTTCAAGGACCGGGAGCCGGAGCATTTGATTCAATCGCTGGACGAGGCGCGGTGGGCCAATTCCAACGCGCAGCGGGTCAAGGACTGGCAGGAGATCTACGCCCAGGCGCCGGTCTTGAAGGCCTGGAACAAGATCTTCAAGTACAACCCGGTGGCCGAGGGGATCGCCGACACCGCGGGCGACAAGGTGGGCGGGGTGCCGATTCTGGGATTGACCATCGGGTGCCAGCGGGCCTGGGCGATCGTGGAGCGGGTGCTCAACGGGCTGCTGCCGCCGGAGACGCGCCTCGAGGCGTGTTACGGGATGCTCTGCTGGGTGAACTGGCAGTTGGGGCGGTTGTTCGGCAATACGGACCTGATGGAGTACACGAGGTTCGCATCCGCGGATCCCAAGTATTTCAACGAATGGATACGCAAGCACAAGGAGTTGCTGGAGTCGGGGCCGCAGTTGAAGGGCCGGCTGCCGATCCTGCGGCACGGGCAGATGGGAGACGATTCGCACACGATCGCGATGGGGCTGGCCAAGGAGTGGCTGAAGGCCTGCGCGAAAAACGATTTGCGGGCCAAGAATATATTCATCTCGTCGGCGTACGCGCCGATCACGCGGGCGCAATACGAGGAGCTGCTGCCGTACAAAGACCTGTTCGAGTTGCACATATCGGTATTCGGCTGGTTCCACCAGGTGGAGATCATGCTGCGGCTGGCGGAGTTCGCGGAGGCGCGGGACGTGGGACTGCCGGTGCACCTGCGGGTGATCACCAACAAGGACCTGATCTCCGGCATCGAGATGCCGAACGAGCCGTTTCTGGATGACATGCTGAAGCAGTTGGGCGTGACCCAGTACGAGATACTGGAGACGCCCTTCCACGATGACCGGCTGCGAAACCGGAAGAACGCGCAGGACCGGAGCGAGCCGAGCGGGAAGTATTTCAATATCTGCTGCGAGCAGAAGACCTGCCGGGGCTGCGGAGTGAAGTGCCTTACCAAAAAACCGGGCAAGAAGGATTCCGCCTTGGTGGATTTCCAGGTCGATCCCAAGCGGATCGAGCGGGTGGGGCACCAGGTGCGGGAGTATCCCGCGGCGTACCAGGTGAAGGTGGAGGACGTGCACGCCGACGCGCAGAGCCGGCTGGATCCGGACCTGGACGATGGATCGCGGGTGGCGCCGATCCGGGGGCTGAGCCCGGAGAAGTCGGAGCGGATCCTGCGGTTCATCGAGAGTGTGCACCCGGGCGCCAGGGTGTTCTTCACGCGGTTTAGTCCGTTGCCGGGGCGGATCGCCGAGGGGCTGGTAGTGTCGTGGGAGAGACTGCGCAAGAACCTGCGGGGCCAGGGGACGGAGGAGGCGGCGGAGATCATCAAGCGGCGGGAACTCAACCGGTATCTGAGCCGCGCGGAGCGGTCGATTTATACGCATTTCGTCAACACGCTGAACCAGGCGGCGGGGCGGCCGCCGGTGGCGGACGCGGGATTCACTGACGTGGTGCGCGCGAAGTGGAATTGGAAATCCTTGAGAGAATTCAAACGCGCTGTCGGATTGGCGATGATGGATTTGGAGTGGGGGCGGGATGTAAGCAAATACGCGGCGGGGGTGCAGGCGGCCGCGCGGGAGATGTCGGCGATCATGCTCGAGCTGGGCAAGCGGGCCAATAAGATCGGGCAGATCACCGGGGCGAATATCGAGCAGGGGCTGGCTGAGGGGGTGACGCACTTCCCGCGGATCTGGAAGCACGAGTATATCCGGCGCTACCGGCCGGCGGCGCGGAAGATCCTGCGGGATCTGCTGGGGCCGGATGTGACCAGCCAGCAGATCGACGAGGCGCTGAACTCGATCAGCGGGAGTCCCACGGGATCGATGGGATATTACGATCTCTCCGAGGCGCAGGACGCGGCGAAGATCGACACGTGGAAGAGCAAGTTTTTCGAGCGGCGGGAACTGCAGGTGGACCACAGCCGGCTGATCGGGGTCCAGGTAAAGGACGCAAGGGGAAATCCGCTGACGATCGATCTGATCGAGACGGACGCGCTGAAGGCGGTGGAGCGGTACCTGGACAGCGTCATGGGCAGCATCGTGCTGGGTGAGAAATACGGCGACGTCACGATGCAAAAAGAATTCCAGCAATTGTGGCAGCACTATGACGAGATCCTCAACGCGCAGGGGCCGGAGGTGGACACGTCGCCGATCCTGAAGGAGAGGGACGCGGCCTTCAAGGATTTGTTGGCGCTGCGCGATATGGTCAACGGGACCTATGCGCGGACGCACGGGTGGGATCCCGCGGGCAAGGCCATGCGGGCGTCGAAACTGTTGATGAACATCAATGCCATGCTCTATTTGGGCGGCGTGGTGTTTTCGTCGCTGGCGGACGTGGCGCGGCCGATGTTCCACTGGGGATTGGAGTACCATCTGCCGGCGCTGGCGGAGTACGTGCAGGTGTTCCGGACGCCGGAGTTCGCACAGATGCGGCGGGAAATGCGCGACGTGTGGGGAGCGGCGCTGTCGGCATTCAACCACGAGCGGTTGTTCGCGATCGGGGACATCGCGGAGGACGCGCGCGGGGATACGGTGGTGGAGCGGGGCGTGCGGTTTTTGGCGGATCAGATGGGCTTGCTGACCGGCATGGACCTGTGGAACGCGACGAACAAGGAGATCAGCGGCTATGTGGCGTTACATGCGGTATTGGATGTAGCATCAAAGGTACGCGCCGCGGCGGACCGGGGTGTGGCGCTTACCATGGACGCGATGGCCGGAGAGGTGGACCGGCGGTTTCTGGTGCACTGCGCGCAGATGGGCTTGGGCCTCGAGGACCTGGTGGGCGTGGCGCGGCAGGTGGAGCGGTTCGGGGAGAAGTACGGGCCGCTGACGCTGACGCGCACGGACCGGTGGGACAACCTGGCGCTGAGGTCGAAGTTCGAGTCGGCGATGGTCAAGGAAATTGATCAGACGATCCTGACGCCGAGCGTGGGAGATAAGCCGTTGTGGGCGCATTGGGGCGTGTTGGCGCACGCGTATCAATTCAAGTCGTTCGGCATGGCCGGCATGCGGGGCGTGATCGTCCAGGGGCTGCAGGATATGGACCTGCGGACGTTGGAGGGGATCCTGGCGTCCACCGCGGCGGGCGCGGGCGTGTATTACTTAAAGGCGTTGGAGGCGGGGCGGGATCCATCGGACAATCCCGGGGAGATCCTGCTCAACGCGATCGACAAGGGCGGGCTGACGGCGTACCTGATGGATCTGGATTCCATGATCCATAGAGTCAGCCAGGGGACGTTCGGCGTGCAGTCGTGGTTGACGGGCGAGGGGGCGCAGCGGTTCGCTGCAAAATCCACGTCGGACATCGTGTTCGGGCCGACGGTGGGGACGCTGGAGAATATGTCGCGCTTGGGATTCAGGACGATTCCCCACGCGCTGACCGGGAACCTGGTGCAGGGCGACGAGACGCCGATCTTGAGATTGTGGCCGTACAGCAAGGCGCCTTACGTGCGGTTCCTTATGGAGAGGTTACGCGAGGGCGCGCGGGAGAGCCTGCCGACGGCGGCGGAGAGGGAGGCGGCGGGGTGATCGGATCGTGTGACGCGGAACTGTTTTTCACGCACGCCGACGCGCGGGACTACCACTACGCGGGTCCGACAGCGACGTGGGGCGATTGGATCGACGACTATAAACTGACGGGCGAGGCGGGGCGGCTCAAGCGCGTGCGGCGGCCGGGCGAGACGTGGGCCTGGCGGTACGAGGCGCGGAACCAGGCGCCAGTAGTGTGGGCCGGGGTGGACGCCAGCGGCAACGTGTTGTGCTGCTGGGAGGCGGAGGAGAACTATCTGCAATCCTACTGCCCGATATATCCCACCGGGCCGACGGGGCGCGCGGTGCTGCCGGAGGGCGGGGCGTTCGTGCGGGTGATTCTGCCGGACTGTGTAACGGAGATCGAGGCGCTGCTGGCCGCTGCGCCGGTGCCGGCCTGGGCGGCGGGGACGCTGGAGGAGACGCTCGGGGCGCCGGGGCTGGCGGCCTACCAGTGGGAGTCGATGCAGATGACGCGCGGGCTGGACTTACAGGACATTCGCACGGTATTGGACGGGGCGGCGCCGTTGAGTTGGAAACTCACGCAACTGCTGCTGTACCTGCGGGCGGCGTCGCAGGTGTTGTACGATCACCGGGGGGAGACGTGTATTCCGTTGATCCGGGCGCATTTCAGTGTGGATCCGGAGACGGGGACGGTGACGTGGAAATAAGGGGTACAGATGGGGGAACATAGGTTTTGTAAGTAACAATTAATCAGATAGTTATGAATCCATGCAGTCTCATTTGTAATCAGCCGGTCGGGGGTTCGAATCCCTTCGCCAGCTAACCTTCCTTAAACCCTACCAATCATTCCAGATAGCACGTAAATACCCGGTAAATCACTCCCTGTAGAGCGCATAGCATAAAGATAGCATTAAGCAATTTTAATCCTATCCATTATATCGTAATCCAGCAAAAAGAAACCACCAACGAACAAAAACTATTGACTTTCCTTTTGGCTTCGTGTAGGCTAGCCAAGTTGATAGCCAAAATGATATATATTGGAGAGCATAATACCTTGAAGGAGGCAAGCAATCATGATCATCGTGGATCGGGCATATGGGGAGTGGGTAACGCGGGAGCGGTGCCGGCGGGCGTGGACGCGCCGGGACCTGGCGCGGCGCGTGGGTATCGGGTGGAAGACGGTGGAGCAGGTGGAGCGCGGGTTGCTCCTGGACGAGCGGTTCCGGCGGGACATTGATCGGGCTTTTGACCGGGCGCCGGTAATCCGGAGGCGGTTCCGTGGCTGACTGGAAAAGCGAAAAGATACCGTGCAAGCCGGCCCGACGCGCGCCGGCGTGGCGGTGGGACCAGTACTACGCGGTCCTGCTGCGGCGGGGCGCGCTGGAGCAGGTGCCCGAAGAGTACGTCAGGCGGTTCGGGCTGGCCTGCCTCGAGGACTCGGCGCTGCAGGCGGCGGACTGGCTGGTGCTTCTGTACGGGCGCGAATACGCCCAGGTGGAGCAGTTCCTGGCGCGGCTGCGGCGGATGGGTATGCCGCGGGCGCAGCAGTATATCGAGCTGATCAAGATCTACAGGAAGATCGCGCAGCGCGAGGAAGTGCGCATCCGTGATCCGTTCGTGGTGTGGGCGGGCGTTTATACAGAGTGGGAAATCCGGGCGGTCCTGAAAGATTGTCAGAACGTCCGGGAAGCATACTTAAAAAACGTGCGGCCGTGGTGGCCGAAGGGGAAAGCGGGACGGCCGTTCGTCGTGAGGCGGACGGCCTGATTGTTTCTACAAGGGGAATTTGAAATGGCTGTAAGAAAAACGCAGAAGAAAAAAGCAGGCAATAAAAAACCAGACGAACTCGATTTGACACTGACGTGGATCCCGATCGAGCAGGTGCTCCTCGTGGTCGGGATATCCAGGAGTTGCCTCAATAAGTGGTGCGCGGAGCGGCGTCTGGACGAGCGATGCGCGCGGAAGATCGGGCGGCGGTGGTATTTCAATCTGCCGCTGATCAAGTCTGAGGGCTTCCTGTTGAGGGACTAGGCTATGGACTCGCGCGAGGTCTATGAGTGCATCTGCCGGGAGGTGGGGATCGATCCGGGTTCCAGCGCCAACGGGCATTGCCCGGCGCATCGGGATGATACGGGGAGCCTGTCGGTCAAGTACGACGCCAAGAGCGGGCGGGTGCTGATCCACTGCTTCGCCGGGTGTCAGACGAAAGATATCGTCAAAGAACTAGGCTTTGAGATGTCTCAGTTGTTCCCGGAGGATAAAACACGCCGGCCGACCAGGGCGAAGAAGCAGCCACGGGAGAAGGCGGATATCACCGTGGAGCGGCTGGCCGCGGCGAAGAAGATCCCGGTGGAGTTTCTGCTAAAACTCGGGCTGCGCACGGTGGAGGACGAGTACTGGGGGCGGTTCGTGGAGATCCCGTACTGCGGGACGACGGGCGCGCGGCTGCCGGTGACACGGCGGCGGTTGGGATTGCGGGGGAACCAGAGCAATTGGGGGAAGGGCGACAAGCCGGCGCTGTACGGGCTGCAGTACCTGGGGCGGATCCGGGAGTTGGGGTGGGTGGTGCTGGTCGAGGGGGAGAGCGATTGCTGGACGCTGTGGCTGCACAAGTTCCCTGCCCTGGGCGTGCCCGGGGCGCGCAATCTCGGGGCGCTGCGCGCGGAGTATTTCGAGGAGCTGCGGCAGGTGTACGTGTTCCGCGAGCCGGACAAGGGCGGCGCGGCGTTCGCGGCCGAGGTGCCCAGGCGGCTGCGGGAGTTGGGATACGAGGGGGAGATCGCGGAGATATGGATCGAGGGGCACAAGGATCCAAACGAACTCCATAAGTCGGTGAACGACGAAGAGTTTAAGAGAATTTTTCAATCCGTTTTGGATAAAAAAAAAGCCGTCAACGTGGAGGTGACACGGGAGGCGGCGCCACCACCGGCGGGGCGCGCGCTGACGGACCTGGGCAACGCGGAGAGGCTGGTGGAGAGGTTCGGTAAGGACGTCCGGCACTGCCGCGAGTGGAACAAGTGGCTGGTGTGGGACGGCGTGCGGTGGGTTATAGACCGGGAGGGACGGGTGGAGCGCATGGCCGCGGAGACGGCGCGGGGGATCTATGCCGAGGCGCTGGCGTGCCGGGACTATGACCTACGCAAAAAGGTTGTGGAACATGCAGTTAGAAGCGAATCGGAGAGGGCGATCAACGCCATGGTATCGCTGGCGCGATCGCAACCAGGCGTGCCGATCCTGCCGGAGCGGCTGGACGCGGATCCGTGGCTGATGGCTGTAGCAAATGGCACGGTGGATTTGCGGACGGGGGAGTTGCGAGAGTCAAAGCGCGAGGATCATATCACCAAACAAGCGGCGGTGAAATACGAGGCGGGGGCGGAGTGTCCAGAGTTCGAGAAGTTCCTGCGAAAGATCCTGTTGGATAACGAGAATCTTAGAGGATTTATACAGCGGGCGATCGGGTACTCGTTGACGGGGCGGATCACAGAGAGATGTATTTTTATCTTGCACGGCGTAGGGCGGAACGGCAAGAGCACGTTGCTGGAGGTGATCCAGGCGATGTTAGGCGACTACAGCCTCCGCACGCCGACTGAGACGCTGATGGTCAAGTACAGGGGCAGCGATATACCCAACGATATCGCGCGGTTGAAGGGGGCGAGATTCGTGAGTGCCTCGGAGAGTGAGGAGGGGCAGCGCCTGGCTGAGGCGAAGATCAAGGACCTGACGGGCGGGGATACGGTGAGCGCGCGGTTCATGCGCGGTGAATTCTTCGACTTCAAGCCGGAGTTCAAACTCTGGCTGGGCACGAACCACAAGCCGGTGATCAGGGGTACAGATAACGCTATTTGGGATCGGATCCGGTTGGTGCCGTTCGAGTATCGCGTGCCGGAAGACGAGATTAACCCCCTCCTCCCGGAACGTCTGCGTGGGGAGATGGACGGCATCTTTCAGTGGGCGTTGCGGGGGTGTTTGGAATGGCAGGCGCATGGGTTGATCAATCCGGATGAGGTCAAGGCGGCCATGGGGGAATACCGCACGGAGATGGACGTGTTGGCGTCCTTCCTCGAAGACAGTTGTGAGATGGAGCCATACCTCGAAATCTCCTCGAAAGATCTTTATGCGGAGTATCGTAAGTGGTGTGAACTCAATGCCGAAAAGATGCTCTCACAGAAGAAATTTGGCATGCGGTTAATGGAGCGAGGGATAGAGTCAAAACGCAGTATGAAGATGCGCTATTGGGCAGGGATTGGACTGCGCGATGAGCATGACACGTTGATGTCGCATGACGCATCTGACGCGAGTTCCCAGGTAATCCCCTACGCGCGCGCGAGAGAGAAAACCCCGAAACCTGCGTCATATGCGTCATCGCAAAGCGATGCGTCATCGCAGGGGACGGTGATACCGAACCTGAGTGCATACGACTGAGGAGGGAAAGACGATGACCGGGACGATGTTGGTGGACGTGGATAGGTTGGAGCATTTCACGCCGGGGAGTGACCGGGGGATCAAGGGCATGGTGGTGATAGACGGCGTGCGCTTCCAACAGTTGACGCCGGCGGTGTTCGCGGTGGTAGCGAAGCGTGTCAAAAAACTGCGTGTTGCGGCGGGCGAGGGGCGCGTGAGCGCTGAGGTGATGGGCGCGGTAGAGGAGGAGTACGCGGAGATCCGGGGGTGGGCGTTAGAGCGCTACGGGGAGCAGGCGTTGCGGGAGGCGTGCGGCCAGGCGAGCGGCGCGCGCAGGGAGGAAGGCGTTACAAACAGGGAAGGCAAAGCACAGAAAGAAAGTAATCAAACAAAACAGCAAACCACAGCAGAGTAGATGCGGCACCCCGCAGCGAGATCCGGCGCACTCCGGGACGGTTGGAGTAGGCAGGGGCTGGGTCCCCCGATCTAGGTGGGGGTAGCCCGAAAAGTCCGGATCGAGCGGAGGGGCGCAAGGTAGGCGGTCTGGGTTTTTTGGATCGATTTTTCGAGGGCCCGGGGGCAGGCCCGGGGAAGACCCCAGGGGGACAGCATGGGCGGGAGGCAATGGGGTGGCATGAACGAGTTGAGTTTGTTCGCGGGGGCCGGCGGGGGATTGCTGGCGGGGCGGCTGCTGGGATGGAGGACGGTGGGATATGTCGAGTGGGACGAATATTGCCAGAGAGTCATCGCGCGGCGGATTCGGGATGGGCTGCTCCATGAGGCCCCCATCTTCGGCGATATCCGCGCATTCATCGATCAGGGGTACGCCGCAGGATATCAGGGACTGGTTGACATCATTACTGGCGGCTTCCCCTGCCAGCCTTTTTCCGTGGCCGGGAAGCGGCTCGGAGAAGACGACCCACGAAACATGTGGCCGGCGACCCTTGAATGCCTTTGCGTGGTACGACCGCGATGGGCGTTGCTGGAGAATGTCCCAGGATTGCTTACTACCGGATATGAGCGACGAGTATTCGGGGACTTGGCCGAAATCGGGTATGACGCACGGTGGGGATGCCTTTCGGCAGCCGCCGTTGGAGCGCCGCATATCCGAAAGAGGCTCTGGATTGTGGCCCACGCCCAGGGCCAGCGATAACAAGTCCGGGCGGGTGTCCGAGGAAACGCTCGGGAAAAACAGCCGGCCACTCAACGAGGTGGTGGCGAACTATCCCACGCCGAACGCTTCCGACGCCACCGGCGGTCCTGGATCGAGCGGGCGGGACGGCGGACTGAATCTGCGGACGGTCGCCAACGGGCAACTCAATCCGGACTGGGTGGAATGGCTGATGGGATGGCCGATCGGATGGACCAGCCTGGAACCGCTGCCGCGGGGATCGTGGGAGGTCTGGATCGAGGGCGTGGTGGCCGGCGAGTGGTGGCTGGAGGAGCCGGACGGCATCCCGCGGGTGTGCGGCAAGGTGCCGAACCGGGTGGCGAGAATCAAGGCGTTAGGTAACGGCCAGGTGCCGCTGTGCGCGGCGACAGCCTGGAACCTATTGCGGAGGTGAGGGGATGAAGAGGCGGGGGCCCAGGCGGGCGAAGGTGGATCGAATCGGGAAGATGATGCGGGATCCAGAGCGGGGCGCGGAGTTCCGGCGGCGTCGCTGCGGTC
>Ga0208461_1000857_pt1 | contig 28816 bp, 24 predicted proteins | sample AD_JPNTR4_MetaG_FD_184448 | JGI IMG/M metagenome (GOLD analysis project Ga0208461, IMG submission 184448) | Active sludge microbial communities of municipal wastewater-treating anaerobic digesters from Japan - AD_JPNTR4_MetaG (SPAdes) (version 2) | ecosystem: Engineered > Bioreactor > Anaerobic...
TCGGTGGGATCGGCTACATAGTTTCCGGGGCCATCCATGACCATATCTCCCAGCAAGTCTTTTCTGCAAGATATCGTCCAATCATCCCCCGCCCGTGAAAAATGCTCTGTAACGCCGCTACAGTCTCTATATTGTAATTCATTATAGCGGCGGAGGATAACCAGTCAACCCAAAACGACGAAGCGGGAGCCGCTTGCGATGTGTGGAAGTTGCTGAAATGCAGAGGGTTGGGACGGATGCCGGAAACGACTTCCCCGCAGACAGGGCCGATTTTGGTCCAGATTTCCACCTCCACCTGCGAGGGATATTCGCACAGAGGGGCCGGCGTCTGGGCCAAGTCGTGCCGGACCAGGGACGCCATAGGGTCGGGGACTCAATGACGGCACTATCCGGGGGCCGGCGGTTTGCCGGGATGAGCGGGGCGGTGATAGTGGTGCACCTGCCCTTCGCCACGGCGCTGGCGGCGGCCCCCGCCACGTACGGGAGCCTTCCCTCCCCCCATCCCGAGCTGTGTGCCGGCTCCAACCCACCAGAATCACCTGACAACGAAAACGGCTCGTTTAGGAGTTGTCTTCCACGAGCCCCTGGGCAGCCGGCGTCGCGATATCGTCGAAATCTGCGGACCTGGATTTTCGCGAACGAGGAGTCGGGGTCGGTCTGGCGAGTTGATCGTCCACCAGGGGGCCATATCTTGCGACGGCCTGCCCGCGAATGTGCTCGATGATGGCGCCGAAATGGCGTGCTGGCTCGATGCGTCCGGTTCGTTCGTGGTCTCCCTGGATGATCCGCAGGATCTTGGTCCTTTCCCATTCCTTCGGCTCAATCTCGAAACGGACGGCAAAGCCTCGCTGCTCGACGGCCGACAGCGTCGGCGCGGGATATTCCTGCGGCACTGCGCCATCGCACTGGGCCAAGTCGGGGATCAGCCAAGGCGTGACGATCCCGTCGTCAAGGCCGATGTCGAGATGCCTCTTGATGATTCGACAGGACCACAGCGACCCTGTGAACCACCAGTTGCGGACGGACTCCGCCGCCTGTCGGGCGGTGCGTCTTGACTGGACGCCCAAGGTTTGCAATTCCGCATCCAGCAGTCCGGTCACCGCTCTTTCGAAATCGCGATCGGCGTCCCGCAAGGCCGCTGCGCCGATCCGGCATCCCAGGACATTCGAGTAGTTGTCTTCCCAGGAAAAGGCGGACTGATACTCCGGCCAGATCCCTGCGCCTTTGTACCCGAACCAGGTCAGGATCTCGTGCCAGGTACTTCCGGTATAGGCAAGATATTGGGCCAAGTCAATCGCGACCTCGCGTGCGAGAGCATCCCTGTCGTCGGCCGGGAGATTTCGCCACGAGGGAGGATACACGATGCGTGCGTGATAGAGAGAGGCCTCCCGCATGCGAAAGGAGAATTCCACGTGGTTCAGGAGCAGGGCCTCGTGGAGCCGGGAGGTCAGGTAGGCTGTCCAGTCGGCGAGCTTTCGGAGATGCGTGATGTCGATGTGCCCGCCCCGGCAGGTGTAGACGATTCCATTGCGCTCCGAGGTGCTGAATCCGTAGGAGTGATTGCCCAAGGCGAAAGGATCGGGGTATCGCACGCCCATCGTTGAGCTAGGCAGGCAGGCGATCCGACCTCGCGGAGCCGATTGAGCCTGCCGGGGATTCAGGAACCTGCCCTGTGCGCTGTCTGTCGCAGACAGCAGCGACAGGACACAGAAGCCCAGAATCGGCATGCCTGTTCTCTTCCGTGACATGGTATTCAACACAACGGGTCGTCCAACACTCAGCTGCCCTTACGGCGCCATATTGTACATGGTTTTTTCTCCGGAAGAAGGATAAAACCCATGTCCCGAAAAGACCAGGCGGAACGAATCGCATTCGATCTGTGTCGCCCAGGATCTCCGTCAGGTCCGGCAATGGTTGAGTCGGTCCGGTCAGACGTCGCAGATCCGGGCCGCATAGGTCAACGACTCGAGCGGGTCCCGCTTGGGCACAAACTCATGGGCGACGTAGCCTTTGTAGCCGGTGTCGGCGATCGCTTTCATAATCGCGGGGTAGTAAAGCTCTTGCGTGTCGTCGATTTCGTTCCGCCCGGGGTTACCGCCAGTGTGGTAGTGGCCGATATAATCCTTGTTCTGGCGGATCGTGTTGATAATGTCGCCCTCCATGATTTGGGCATGGTAGATGTCGTACAGAATCTTCACGCGGTCCGAGCCGACCCGCTTGCAGACCTCAACACCCCAGGCGGTCTTGTCGAACATGTAATCTTTGTGGTTGATCTTGCTGTTGAGGTACTCCAGCACGATCGTCACCTTCTTCTGCTCGGCGTATCCGACGATCTTCTTGAGAGCCTCGACCGTGTTTTCGATCCCGACGTCGTCGGGGATCCCCCGGCGATTGCCCGAGAAGCTGATCACGTTGGGGAACCCGGCCTCCGAGGTCGCGTCGATGGCCTCCCGCAGCTTGGCCAGGCAGGCATCGTGGAATTTTTTGTCGGCCAGGCCGTCGGTCAGGGAGTGGCTGTTGACCATGGAAACCACCAGGCCATACTTTTTGACCGTGGCGAAGGAATCGGGACCCAGCAGGTCGATGGCCTTGAGACCCAATTTCTGGCACACCTGGCAGAGTTCATCCAGCGACCATTTGCCGTAACACCATTGGCTGACAGATTGGATGATCCGGCCCTTGGTGGCGACGCGTTCGATCTTCTCAAAGTCGATGGCCCCGGCGGCCGCGCCGGTGAGCTGACTCGCCACGGTTCCGGCGGCCAATAGCGAAGCGTTGCGAATCAGGTTTCTACGTGACATCTTTTCGCCCTTCATCGGTCTTCTCCTTTGTCGTTTGGGCAGAGCGCACGGCTCTCGCCATACGCTTACACCTTGACTCGTTCTTTCAGCCAGTTCACCAGTTCGATCACTTTTTGCGGCGTCTCGGCAATTGTAGTCTTCTTGCTGTCTTTTTCGGATCTCAGCTTGATCTCGACGTTGCCTTCGACGACGGATTTTTTGCCGACGGTGACGCGGATCGGAATACCGATCAGGTCGGCGTCCTTAAACTTGACGCCGCCGCGAAGGTCGCGGTCGTCCAGGAGCACCTCGATCCCTGCAGCGGTCAGTTGATTGTACAGGTTGCCGGCGACCCGAACGACATCCGGATCGTCCTGATTTACCGGCGTGATAATCACTTCGAACGGCGCGATCGAGATCGGCCAGATGATACCGTTTTCGTCATTGTAGAGTTCGATGGCCGAGGCCAGGATGCGATTGATGCCGATACCGTAGCAGCCCATCAGGCAGGGGTGTAGCTCACCCGCCTCGTCCTTGAAGTTGGCGCCGAGTTTCTTGCTGTACTTGGTACCCAGTTTGAAGACCTGACCGACCTCAATGCCTTTCTTGAAGTGGACCGGGACGCCCTTATGTGTGTCGCCCGGCATGGCGAAGCGAACATCCGCGACGATGACGTTGTCGCCTTCCAACGGAAAATCCCGGCCGGGCACGACGTTGCGGGTGTGATAATCGGTTTTGTTCGCGCCGGCCACGCCGACCGCCATCGCGGCGACCGCATGATCGATCACTATCTTGGTTACCCGGCCCGCCAGGCCGATGGGACCGGCAAACCCGACATTGGCGCCGGTCGCTTTGCGGATCGATTCTTCATTGGCCAGTTCGATATGGAGGCCGCCGAGCACTTGGGCGAGCTTCTCGGGGTTGACGTCGTGATCGCCCCGGACGAGGGCCGCGACGGTCTGGCCGCCGGCGTCGAAGATAAGCGTCTTAATCATATTTTGCGGCTTGGTCTTGAGAAACGCGCAGACCGCTTCGATGCTGCCGACGTTCGGTGTTTCAACATTTTCGGGGACGGGAATGTCGCCGCATGCGGCTTCCTTCGGCAGCGGATCAATCTCCGCTTTCTCTAGGTTGGCGGCGTAGGATCCGTCGGTGGTGTAGACGATCGTGTCTTCGCCGGACTCAACCGGGATTGTGAACTGATGGGAACCGGAGCCGCCCATCTCGCCCGTTTCGGCCTCGACGATCACGTATTCCAAACCACAGCGCGTGAAGATGCGACAATAGGCGTCGTACATCGCCATATACGATTTGTGAAGGCTTTCGGGCGTTGCGTCGAAACTGTACGCGTCCTTCATGATGAACTCGCGGGACCGAAGGGCCCCGAATCGCGGGCGGAACTCGTCTCGGAACTTCGGCGTGATCTGGTAGAGGTTTACGGGCAATTGCTTATAGGAGTTGATTTCGGAAGCCGCAAGGAACGTGAACACTTCTTCAGCGGTCGGACCCAGGACGTTCCATCGCTCGTGGCGGTCCTTGACTCGGAACATAGTTGCGCCGTAGTCTTCGCTGCGGCCGGTCTGCTGCCAAAGCTCCAGTGGCTGGAGGCAGGGGACCATGATCTCCTGTGCCCCCGCCCGATTCATCTCTTCGCGGACGATATCGATAATCTTTTTGAGCACTCGCCATCCGAGCGGAAGGTAGGTGTACGTACCGCTGGCGACTTTGCGGGCCAGGCCTGCGCGGATCATCAACTGGTGGCTGGTGATCTCGGCCTCCGCGGGGACCTCTTTCACCGTCGGGATAAACATCTGGCTATATCGCATGTGCCCTAAGCTCCTTGTTCAGTATGAACCACCGAGACTCCGAAAGAGCCGCTCATTATAGCCGAAAGCCGAACCGGTTGCAAGTAAATCACCCGGTCTTGATCGGCGCAAAGGGATTCGGTATACTGTGGAAGAATCTGCATGATTCTGGAGGCCAAAATGGACCGCGTGCGACTCTCGGCTGCCCTCTGTGCGGTTTGTACCCTTGATGTGGCCTTGATTTGCGCGAGGGAACAAAACCTCGTCGCGGCGTTCGAGTCGGAGGCCCGGATCGTTTCTTATGAGTTTCTGAATCTGGACGATCCCCGCGCCGTCAGGGACGCCGATGGCAGGGCGGCACTTACGTTCATGGCGTTCGACGCTGACGACGAACTGATCTGGGTCCGAGGCTTTGCCAACGTGGACGCTTGGGTTGCGTACGCCCGGAACGATCCGTGCCTGGCAGGTGAGAAAACGCGACAGGTGGGCTGGTTGTTGTCGGGAGGCAAAGAGGACGTTTTCTGGCAACTGCAGGCGATCGTCTACCTGTGCCCGGAGTGCCGCAACATCATGGAAGCGATCGAGAGCCGGCCGATGATCTATGACGGCCTTCGCCGAACGTGGCTCACTCCAGGCGTTGAGTGGACCTCCGGCGACAATCGTTTCGACCTGACAACGTCCGTTGTATTCTGGAATCCGAGTATCACGTCGGTATTCAGTGGCGCTGCGCCCTGGGACGATTTTCCCCCGTTGGCGGCTCTTGCCCATGAACTGGTGCATGCCTATCAACGCGTGATTGAGGATCGACTCACATACACCAGCCCGCTCCAGATACCCGCAGTGAAATATGAAAATCTCATGCGACAGGCCTTCCGCCGGAAAGTACCCGGCTACGAACGCGTCCAACCGCGACCGGGGAACGCCGGTTTCTATCTGGGCTCTGAGTTCCAGTACCTTTTCGACAACATCGAGTGGGAAGATTGGTCGCCAAGCTATGTACCGTTGCTGGATGTGTTTGTGGAGCCTTAGGATATGCGCCCCGACAGTTCGAGCGACCGAAATCCCATGGTGTTTTGCAGGTTGCCTCTGGTGGGGGTCGTTTTGACTCTGGTTTTCTCGGCGCAGGCTGTGGAATTCTTCGGCGGAGTCGGCAGCGCGGCCGACCCCTTCCAGATCGCCACAGCGCAACAGCTCGTCTCCATCGCCGACGATTCCACCTTGCTGAGCCGGTATTTCGTTCTCGTCAACGATATCGACCTAGACCCCAATCTCCCAGGCGGGCAGATTTTCACTCGCGCAGTGATCGCTTTCGACGAAGATCCCTATCGAGGACCGGCCGTCGGATACAGCGGGCGTTTCTATGGGCAGGGTTATAGGATCCGAAACCTGACGATCGACGCTCCAGGCCTGCAGCGCGTGGGCCTTTTCGGCAGGATCGCCCAGGCCGGTCGGGTCTACGATCTGGTCCTCGAAGATGTTCGTATCACAGCCCCCGATCACGCGGGTGCCCTGGCAGGCATCAACGAGGGCGGGCTGACGAACTGCTCGGTGACGGGACGCATTCGCGGGCCGGACCAGGCCAGTTGGCTTGGCGGTCTGGTCGGAATCAACCTGGGCACCCTCCTGGATTGCCGGGCCGAGGTCTCGGTGACTGCGGGGGATGGTGCGATGATGCTGGGTTTGCTCGTCGGGATGCATCGCGGCGGCATGGCCAATTGCCTTGCGTCGGGGGAACTCGTTTGCGGTCGAGGCAGCCTCAACCTGGGCGGCCTTGCAGGGGCCTGCGTCGGAGGCGTTGTACGCGACAGCGGCGTGTCGGGACGCATCGCGGGTGCACAGGGGAGTTGGGCCCTCGGAGGGTTGGCCGGACGCGCAGATGCCGAGAGCAGGGTGGCCAACTGCCATGCGAATGCTGCAGTAGAGGTCGATGCCCATGGGCACGATCTGGGCGGCCTGATCGGGACGTGCTTCGGGATCGAGATCGATCATAGCTATGCGACGGGGAACGTGGCGGGCGGCCCGGCCAGCTACAACCTCGGCGGGGCGCTCGGTTCGTGTCTGGGCGTTTCAGTCCGCAACTCCTATGCCATCGGCGAGGTATCGGGCTTCCGTCGGTTGGGCGGGTTCGTCGGATCTGTCCAGACAGGGACCTTGATCGTCAACTGTCATGCGTCGGGCAAGGTGCTCAGGGGCTCCGAGCCGTGGGGGCGGGGCGGCTTCGCGGGACACATCGACAGATCGTCGGACGTGCGTTTGAAGGGGTGTTTCTGGGATGCTGACCGCAGCTTGGCGTCCGACAGCGCGGGCGGCGAGGGCCTGACGGGTCTTCAGATGCAAGACCCGAACATATTCCGTGCGGCAGGGTGGGATTTCGTGGACGACTTGGCGGATGGCGCCGCGGATCTATGGCTCGTGCCGCAGGGGGGCGAATACCCGGTGCTGGCAGCGTTCTCCGATCAGCACCAGCGACATGAGCTCAAAGGTGCCGGCCTGGCATCCGATCCCTACCAGATCGAGACCGCCGAGGATCTCGGTGCGATGGGACGGTACAACCCATCGGCCTGGTACCGCCTAGTCGCGGACATCGACCTTTCCGGAGTCACCTGGTCGGCGGCGCCGGTTGCGACGTTTTCCGGCGTCTTCGACGGTCGCGGGCGACGGATCAGACATCTGACCCTTCGCAGCGATGGGCCGGAGCGATTGGGGCTCTTCGGTCGCGTCGAATCCGGAGGCTGGGTTTTCGATCTGGGCCTAGAGGATGTCGAGATCATCGCGGCCGACGGTTCTGTCGGAGTGGGCGGGTTGGTCGGCGAGAACGCGGGCAATGTGTTCCGCTGTTTTGTCAGAGGCACGATTCAAACCGGCAACGGCGGTCGTAACGCCGGCGGCCTGACCGGCATAAATCGATTGGGCGTCGTCAAAGACTGCTACGCTGTCGCGGAGATGCGAGCCGCCACAGGCAGCCGGCAAATCGGCGGCCTGATCGGATACGATTACATGGGCACGGTCGTGAATTGCTACGTCGCTGGCAGGGTCTCTGGGGGTGCTTCAGAAACCTCCGGCGGCTTTGTGGGACGCAGTTCCGAGCATGCCGCGACGACGAGCTGTTATTTCCTGGCGGCGCTGGCGGGAGGAGGGCCGGATCGGGGAGTGGGTACCCCTTTGACAACCGAACAAATGACTCAGCGAGCGACCTTCGAGGGCTGGGACTTTCGGAACGTCTGGACCCTCTGTGAGGGCAAAGGGTATCCGCGTCTTCACTGGGAAGGGATCGACTGTGGCCAGTAGCCGATCAGGGCTGCTGCGTCGTTTTCAGATAGCGGAAGAACTCCGAATTGGCGTCGATCATCAGCGTGGTGTTCTTCCCCATCGCTTTGTAACTTTCGAGGGTGCGGAAGAACGCGAAGAATTCGGGGTCCGCCCCATAGGCTGCACCATAGGTGCGCGTGGCTTCGGCGTCGCCTTTGCCTCGGATCTCCTCGGCCTGGCGGGCGGCTTCCGAACGAATCTCCCGCAATTGACGCTCCATCTGCCCCAGGATTTCCTGGCTGCGTCCCTCGCCTTCCGAGCGGAACTTGGCTGCGATGCTCTGCCGCTCGGCGATCATGCGGCTCTCCACCTGCCGGCGGACCGACTCGATATAGTTGATGCGTTTGATCCGGACATCGACGATTTCGATGCCCAGTCCCGGCATCAGTCGTGACGCGGCGGACCGCATGCTCTGTTCCAGACGTTCCCGGCCCATCTTGGGCTTCTGCAGCGCCACATCCTCGCGGACGACCGCTTCGTCCACTTTGTTGGGGTCCACCTCCCAGTCGTGCGAGCGGACGATCTCTTCCAGATCGGCGCCGGAGACGATGTCCCGGACGACCGAGTCGAGGATGTCGTCCAGACGGGTGCGGGCCCCCAACTCGTCTCGCACGGAACGCAGGAATTGCAAAGGATCGACGATCCGCCAGCGGGCGGTGGTGTCCACCACGATGAACTCGCGCCCCAGCGTGGGGATCTGGCTGACGTCCCCATCCCAAGCGAGCAGACGCTTGTCGAAGCGTCGGACCTCCTGGATGAAGGGACGCTTCCAGTGGAGGCCGGGTTGGGTGATCACCTCGCCGACCGGCTCGCCGAATTGGACGATGATGCCCTGTTCCGCCTGGTCGATGACGAACAGGCCGCCGCCCAGAACAAACACGACTCCGAGAATGCCGAGGATCACGAGGATCGGGACCATGCGTTTCATCGGGCGACCTCCGTGGGGATTCGTCCCTCTCGCAGATGCAGCAGAGGCACAGGGATGCTCTGTCCTTCCTGGATCACCAGCACCGACCCGACTTCCGGCAACAGGGTGGATAGGGCTTCGAGGTACATCCGTCGGCGAGTTACCTCCGGCGCCGCCTGGTACTCCGCCAGAATGGCGCGGAACCTTGCGGCCTCGCCCAGCGCCTGGTTGGTTCGCTCCGCCGCGTAGCCCTGTGCCTCGGCGATGATGCGATTGGCCTCGCCTTTGGCACGCGGGATGGCTTCGTTGGCCTGTTTGGTCGCCTCATTGATCATGCGTTCTCGTTCCTGGCGGGCTTCATTGACCTGATTGAAAGCCGGCTGGACCGCTGTCGGCGGCACCACGTTTTGCAGCTCGACCGTGACGATGTGGATGCTGGTCTGATACAAATCCATGGCCGCCTGGATCTCTTCGCGGGTTGTATTGGCGATTTTTACGCGAGCGGTGGTCAAAATTTCGCTTCCCAGATGATTGCCGACGACCCGGCGCATGACGGATTCGGAGATGTCCCGTAGAGTCCGCGTGGGTTCCCTCATGCTGTACAGGAATTTGATCGGATCTCCGATGCGGTACTGCACCACCCACTCGACGTCGATGATGTTCAGGTCGCCCGAAAGCATCAGCGATTCGTCCGGGAAGTCGCGTGCAACATACCGCGTGGGTTCACCCGCCGCGGCGGTACGGAAACCGAATTCCTCTTTGAGGACCCGCTCGGTTGCGACGCGCTGCACGCGGTCGATCCCGAACGGCAGCTTGAAATGGAGGCCGGGATCGGTGGTGCGGATCACGGCGCCGAATCGTTTGACGACCGCCCGTTCTTCGGGCTGGACCGTATAAACCATGGTGGTCGTCGCGGTCGCGGCGATCAACAGGAGAACACCCCCTCCGAAAACCGGCAGCCACCGCTGCAACTGGTGCCGCGTCATTCTGACGTCAAACGGGTAGCGATCTTCTGGAAATTTCATGGGCTCATCGTATGCGGTCCGCCGGAGCCGGTCAAGTGTTGCTGTCGATTCCTGACGCAGTCTTTTTTGGCAATCCATTTTCGGTTCCCTTGCGGGCTCGGCAGGGGGCCACTAAGATGGGGCCGATCGAATCAAGAGTGTCAGGCGTGCCGGCGCACGCCAATAGACAAGATGGCGACGGTACGCATAATGCACCTTACTGAAGCATGGGAGCCCCAATGGCGCAGACGACACAGACGCATACGCATAAATTCATCAATCAAATTGGGGCGGGCGAGACGATCAACGATATCTATGTCGTCCGCGAGCCGATCCTTCGCAGCACCTCTCGTGGCGACCTGTATATCGCGATGTTTTTATGCGACCGCACGGGCCAGTTGAACGGGCGGATGTGGCAGGCGTCCGAGGTGGTCTACAAGTCGCTGCCCAAGCCCGGCTTCGTCCACATTACAGGCCGTAGCGAATTGTATCAGAACAACCTGCAGATCGTGGTCAACACCATCTCTGCGATCGACCCGGCCAAGGTGAACGTCGAGAACTTCCTGGCCCGCACGACCAAAGACACCGACAAGATGTTCAAAGAGGTGCAGGAGATTGTCGGCGCGATCAAGCATCCGCAGATCGCCGCCCTGGTCAAGGCCTTCCTGGCGGACAAGGACCTTATGAAGGCTTTCTGCGCGGCCCCCGGCGGGATGAAGATGCACCACGACTGCATCGGCGGCCTCCTCGAGCATACACACGGCATGCTCTCGGTCGCCAAGGCGATCCTGCCGCTGTATCCGAAGGTGCAGGCGGACATGGTTCTGGCGGGCATTTTTCTCCACGATATGGGCAAGACCGAGGAACTCGCCTACGATATGGCCTTCTCCTATACCGACTCCGGCCAGCTCATCGGTCACATCAGCAAGAGCCTGCTGATGATCCATCGCAAGGCCGACGCCCTCCGGGCCGCAGGCACCAAGATCGACCCCGAGATCCTTGATGCCCTCGGGCACATCATTCTGTCTCATCACGGCGAATACGAATTTGGATCGCCGAAGCTGCCGGCGACTGCCGAGGCGTTCATGGTTTACTACATCGACGATCTCGATGCCAAGATGGACCAAGTGACCAGCGCCATCGACGCCGAGACCAGCGAAGCGAACTGGACCGCCTGGCAGAACGCCCTCCAGACCCGTCTTTATCGCAAACGTCTGGCTAACCAGACATGAGGATTTGGAGCTTTACGTTGGCATCCAGATCTTGCGGGTGGCGACCAGTTCCACTTCGCGTGACAGCAGCAGGGGTGTCGGGGTCTTGGGGTAGAAGATCAGCCTTTTGTAGTTTGTCAGGTAGTGGTATTTGTGCGAGAAAAAACCGCCTTCGGAACGAACGATAAGATGGGTCTCCGACTTCCTGAGGATTTCATCGAAGTCATGAGGGGCCACCTGTACAACCACCTCGGAGGCCTTGATGGCGTTCGCGATTTGCGTCGTGCCATCGTCCGCTCCAACCACTACCACGGCTTTCGCCATCGCACGGCACCTTTCGGTACTCGCGCGTCAGTTCTTCCACGCTCTGAGGACCTCGATGCATTCGATCATGGCGCGGCCGTTGTGGTAACCCGCTTTCCAGGGATTGGCCTTGTCGCCTTGGGCGACCCCCTGCGCGGTAACGGTCGAATGCCATTCGCCCACCTCCCAATCGACGAGGTTGTTTTCGATGAACTTGAACGTGCTTTCGAAGACCGCCAGATATTGCGGATCGTTCGTCTGCCTGTACATTCGCAGGGCGCTGACGATCACCTCCGCCTGCACCCACCAGGACTTGCTGCGGTCGTCGGCGGGCAAGCGGAACTGGCCTGTATAATAGAATCCTCCGTTGCGGCCGTCCTGGCCGAACTGGAGCGAATACTGAAACAGTGTTTCATAAAGGTCCATGAAGGGGTAGTTGGAGACGCCCACGGCGTCGCAGGCATCCATCAGCAGCCAGATGTTCTCGATGTCGTGGCCGTAGGAGACACGTGCATAGTCCCCGTCCAGTCGCGGCGTCCAATCCTGATTGTACTTGTCCGTGCAGGCCCCGAGGGTCTTCCGCACGACCGTGTTGCTCTGGATGTTGATCAGCTCCAGCAGTCGCTCGCGAACCAGGGGCAACCCGCTCGCCCGGTAGTACGTCGTGAACGCCTCAAGCAGGTGCAGGTGCGTGTTCATCAACTTGAGGTTGCCAGGGGCTCCCATGTACGACGCTTCGCTCAGCAGCGGCGTCCAGTCGGGGGTGAAGTACTCGACGTAGCCGCCGTGGACCTTGTCGTGCGACTTCTCTTCGAGAAGCGCGAACACCTGGTTGGCGAAAGCCAGGGCATCCTTGTTCCCGCCTGCCAACGCGTACTCGGAGATCGCGTAGAGCGCGAACGACTGGCCGTAGAGGTGCTTGTTGGGTTTGGTCTTCTGGTTGCCGGTGGCATCCACTTCCCAGTAGAACCCGCCGTGGACCGGGTCCCACATCTTCTCCTTCAGGAACCGGTATCCGAGTTCCGCAGCCTCCAGATGCTTGGCAGGCTCGTATCCGGCACGGGCCAGCCGGGAGAACAGCCACACCTGGCGGGCTTGGGTCACGATCATCTTGACAACGGGCTCTTTCAGTCGGCCCTTCGAATCGAAGCTGATGATGTACCCGCCGTTGACGCGGTCGAGGCTCTTCTCATACCAGAACGGCACGATGTTCTCGGTAAGGATCTTCTCCAGCCTCGGCGTGTATGTCTCGGTTAGTTTCGTGCGATCAGAAGCGGTGCACGTTGCGGCGATCACCGCACAGGCTGCGAGCCAACATTGCGACAGTCGTTTCTCTCCCATGGCAGATCCTTTCTGTGCCCACTATCTCGCGGCGCGTCCGAAGTGCTTGTCGGCGAAATCCATGTAGCGTTCCCAGTCGTAGCCGGTCACGTCGTGCTTGCCCGGGCGGATGTGATAGCCGATTGTGCCCATGGCGGGCTGGCTGACCGCAGGCATCTCCGTGACGGGCAGGGGCTCTTTGCCAAGGAGCCTGTAGACCGGGCCCGCATGCAGGGCCGAGAGGAATTCGCCCTTCGGGTCGGCCCATCGGTCTTCCTCGGCGCTGGCGACGTAGACCGGCCTGGGGGCCATCAACGCGATCAGCAAGTGCTGGTCGATGGGCAACTCGTTCTCCTTGGCGTTGTACTTTGTGAAATTGTCGCAGAACCAGTGCGGGAACACAGTGTTGATCCGTTGGACGGTCTCGCCAAAGGCGCGTCGTGACAGGGCCGCGCCGCCGCAGCCGGAGTTGTTCGAAATCACCAGCGCGAAGCGTTCGTCCGTCGCTCCTGCCCAGAGCGAGGTCTTGCCCAGTCGGGAGTGGCCCATGACCGCGACGTGTTTGTGATCGATGTCCGGATCGGTTTCGAAGTAGTCCATCGCCCGGCTCAAGCCCCAGGCCCAGGCCGCGATGGAGCCCCATTCGTTCGGCGCCGGCTGCGTTTGGCCCTGCTTGTAGAACAGAGGGTGCACGCCGTTCTTGAATCCATCGTCGAAGTCGGGGTCGATGTCGCCGTAGTAGATCGTCGCCAGGCCATAGCCGCGTTCGAGGATCCGCTCGACCGGCCAACGACTGGCGGCTCTACCTCGGGAATCCTCGGTCGCACGATGGTTGCCGCCGGGTACCCAACTGTTGGTAATGGTAATACCGGGGTCGGGATGAATGGCATGGTTACCCTGGAAATTCAGGCCCAGAAACACTGGGACTGGTTTGGAGGCACTGTTGGGCAGATAGAGCAGGATCGTCATATTTGGATCCTGCTTGCGGCCGGTGAAATAGACGACCACCTCCTTGCGAGTGGCCCGGCCGTCGAGGGCAGTCCTGTTGAGGGATGTGGTGATGAAGGTCATGAACTGGGGTTTGCCGGGAGACTTGCCGAACATGTGCTCCTCGAAGAGCCCCAGAATCTCCGGCCGACGTTTCTGTCGCCAGGCGTCTGCGTCTACGACCTTCGTTCCGTCGGAGCAGACCAGCGGGTCGGGTAGCGTGTAGTGAGGCACCTTGGTCTCGTCGTAATTGGCCTCTTGGGCCGCGAGGACACGAGGGGATGCGACAACTGCCAAAGCCGCCAGAATCAAGGGAAGAACGTGATTGGTGGTCATGCGTGAAACCTCCTATATCCTTGTCCATCTGTACGACCGACGACCGACAGGTACCCCTAAACGCCGGGGTTTTCAAGGAAAAAACCGGATTTCCGCAGAGTCTTCTTTCTCCGTAGAGAAGAGGAACTAGGATTTTTCTGGAGGCGTCTGTGGAACGTCGATATGTACATTGTCGATAAAGACGTTATGTAAGAATGGGGGGCCGGCATCAGAACCGGCGACAGCCGGCCGAAGGATCTTTGGGAGATTGAACACGTGCTTCGAGTGGAGGATCGTGGGGGGGCTGTCGTGATCGTCACGGCGCTGCTTCTGAGGGTTGTTCCGGTGATGGGTTTCGTGTCCGTGCACGAAGGCGGGAATTGGCCTGCGGATTGGCCCTCGGAGTTGGAGTCTTACCGCAGTCGGGCCAGGACGTTCGAGATCGGCACGACGGTTCGCGAAAGTGTCTATGAAATCCCCTTCGAGAAGACCGAGGATTTCGAGCGGATTTGGCCGATCCTATTGGAATTGCGCAGTCCGAGCGCTCCGCTTCGCGTGTGCAGCGTCGGGACGACAGGCATAGGACGAACCGGCGTGCTTTCGAATGATTCGCCTGTGGTGAGGGTCTATGCTCCCGTCTACGGAAGTTCCGCGCAGAAACCCGGCGGTAGAACCTTGCCGATAGGACCGCCGTGGCCGTTGTCGGTGATGATGCCGGATGGCTCGCTACCGGAATATGTCGTGATTTCGGAAGATGGCTCGCAGTGGGTCCCGGCGGTCGGGAATGTCACTGGAGGATTTCGACATCGGGCCAGGGTCGAAATCGAGTTGGTTGCGGATGGCCACATTCTGGATTTCCGTCGGATTTTGGTCCCGGCCGGAATCCCCATCGTGGATAGGCGGGAAATGCAGGAAGAAAGAAAGGGGAGCGACTGGTACGTCTCGCCTCAGGGCCATCCGGGCAACGCAGGGACTGCCGCTTCGCCGTGGGACCTGGCCTCGGCTTTGGAGGGCCGGCAGAACATCCAGCCCGGTGACACGCTCTACTTGCTGGAAGGCAACTACCGAAGGCGGCCGAACGAGTTGTTCGACGTCCGCCTGCAGGGCACCGAAGGAAGCCCCATTCGGATCCGTCCGGCCGTCGGACAACGGGTCGTCATTGATGGTGGCCTTGCGGTCCTGAATCCCTCGTCATATGTCTGGATTCATGATCTGGAGATCCTCGTATCCGAACCTTTGCCCTCCCGACCGGTTTCCGCCGGCTCGAATCCCGCGGATCTGAAACGCCCCCCTGGCGGCCTTCATCTGCGGGGTGGAAGTAACTGCAAGTACATCAATCTGGTCATCCACAACTGTAATCAGGGTATCAGTTGCTGGAAGGCGGAGATGAATCCCGAGATCTACGGCTGCATCCTCTACGGCAACGGCTGGCTCGGTTCCGACCGGGGCCACGGCCATTGTGTCTACACGCAAAACGACCTGGGTGTCAAGACCATCTCCAACTGCATCATGACCTGCCCTTACGACGGTTGTTATACGATGCATGCCTATGGATCGGAGAAGGCCAGCGTGAATAACTACCGGCTGACCGAGAACATCTGCTACAAGAAAGGCCCATTTCTGGTCGGTGGGGCTTCGCCGAGCCAAGGTATTTACGTTCATCGGAATATCCTCTACGGCATCGACATGCAGATCGGCTATACCGCCGCATACAACGAAGACTGCGAGATCTTGGACAATGTGGTCGTCAATGGAAAACTGGAGACCGTCCGTTACCGCAAGGTAACCTGGGAGGGCAATCTCGTTCTTCCTTCCGGTCAAGCAAACCGGCCGTCAAAGAACAAGTTTATCCTGCTGCCGAACCGCTACGATCGCAACCGTGCGCACCTGGCCGTCTTCAACTGGGACAACACCGGTTTCGTCCCGGTCGAACCCGGCCGATTCCTGGACGAGGGCGACACGGTCGAGTTACTCGATCCCGAGGACCCGTTTGGCAGCCCGGTCGTCACGCTGGTTTGCCGCAAAGGGGTAATCCACGTCCCGACCCCCCAGGAGTTCGCGGTGTTCGTGTTGCGGGTCGTTCGTCGTTAGGCTGGATTCTGCATGGTCGTCAGAAGCCGGCGGTGTGCGGTGGGGTTGGCGGCCACGATACGAAAGGCGCCGCCGTCATAAGCATCCAAATCAATCGGAAAGATTTTCCCTCCGGACCAGTCCGTCACGACGGCACCGGCCGCCTCTGCGATCACGGCACCTGCGGCGATGTCCCACAGCTTCGGCGTGCAGAAGACCGCCGCGACGAGACCGCCCCTCGCGATGTACGCCAGGTGCAACGCGGTCGTGCCGAAATTGCGAAACCGCGACTGACGGATGAGGTCGCAAAGCCATGGCGGCAGGGGACCCTCAAAGTGGCTGTCGATCCCGACACTCGTGAGCGATCCAATCTCCTGTTCCCCCGCAACGATCCGCCGTCCGTCCAACTGGGCCTCGCCCCCCTTGATGGCGGTAAACATGGCGTCGGTGGAGGGGTGGAAGATCACGCCGACGATCGGCACCCCTTCATACAAGGCAGCGATGCTGACCGCAAAGATCGGGATGCCGTGGGCGAAATTGTGGGTTCCGTCAATGGGATCGATCGCCCACCAGATGGTCGGTGTGCCTGTCGGGGGGCGCTTGAACAGTTTGCCGTGTTCCCCCTCTTCTGCAATGAAACCGTGATCGGGGTAGATTTCCCGGATTTGTTGAATGATAATGCGCTGGCACTGAGGATCGGCCTGGGTGACCAGTTCATTCTCGCTCTTTTGGGTCGTTGTAACATAGCTCATCTGTTCCATCGCATGTTGGCCCGCGAGTCGCGCTGCCACGATCGCCGTCTCCAACATCTCCCGTAAGTCTCGTTGTTCCAAAGACATAAGTGCTCCACCAGCGTATTGATTGACAGGTGCGTACACGAGCTTTATTCTACAACAGAGTATGCAAGTATGCCAACAGGATAGCAGGGGCAGGACCGTCCGCCGTGCTTCCAGGCATCAACGGACGATCGCCTCGGTGATCGCCAGCGGTGTCCTGAGCGGTTTTGCGGGTTTGTGGTTGCTCCAGAAGGCGGGGTTCGACTTCGGGTTAATCTTTCCGCCTTGCGGCCTGCGGATGCGGACGGGGCTGACCTGTCCGATGTGCGGGATGACCCATGCGGTGCTTGCCTTCGCGCAGGGACGCATTCTGACGGCTTTTTATCTTCAGCCGGCGGCGGCTTTGCTGTGCAGCCTGCTGGCGGCAACCGCATTTTTCGCTTTTCTGATCGCGGTTCTCGGCGTATATTTCAGTTTCCTGGACAGGTTGTTTGCCCGAATCAGGATGATACATGTGGTTGTAGGTCTGCTTGGGATTCTCGCAGCCGGTTGGGCGGTGACTTTGGCCCGCGCCTTGGCGGGACAGACCTAAAGTTGGACGGTAGACTGAAAACTTGTGGGAGAAGAATCATGATCAAAGTGCTCATCACAGACAAGTTGGCGAAGGAAGGGATCGATCTGATCAACGCCACACCGGGCGCTGAGGCCGTCGTCAAGGTCGGAATCAGTGAGGATGAGCTGTGTAATATCATTCACGATTACGACGGACTAATCGTCCGCAGTGAAACGAAGGTCAACGCCAAGGTTCTTGCAAATCCCGGCCGACTCAAAGCGGTCGCCCGTGCAGGCGTCGGCGTCGACAACATCGACGTGCCCGCCGCGACCCGCAAAGGCATCCTTGTGATGAACACCCCGGGCGGCAACACCCTCAGTGCGGCCGAGCATACCATGGCTCTGATGCTGGCGATGAGCCGCAACGTGGTCCAGGCTTGCAACAGTCTTAAGTCCGGCGCCTGGGATCGCAAAAAATACACCGGCAATCAGCTCAACAACAAAGTCCTTGGCATCATCGGTCTGGGCCGCATCGGCATGGCGGTGGCGAAAATGGCCCATGGTCTGGACATGAAGATCCTTGGGTATGACCCGCTGTCGGCGCCGACAAACGCCGAGGAACTGGGCATCGAAGTGACGGACAAACTCGAACGAATCTTCCGCGAAGCCGATTTCATCACCATTCACGTGCCGAAGAACGCCCAGACCCTGAACATGATCGGGGCCGATCAGATTGCGATGATGAAGCCGACAGTCCGCTTGGTCAATTGCGCCCGCGGCGGCATCATCAATAAGGATGCGCTTTATGATGCCCTTTCCAAGAAGCGGATTGCCGGCGCGGCGCTGGACGTGTTCAGTACCGAACCGCCGCAAGACCTGCGATTCGCCACGCTGGACAACTGCATCGTCACGCCGCACCTGGGCGCCAGCACGGAAGAGGCCCAGGTTGAAGTTGCCGTCGAGGCGGCTGAAATCCTGCTCGACGCGATCAAGGGCGGCCCGATCCGCAACGCGGTCAACGCGCCGTCCACATCGGGTACGGTTCCACCGCTGGTCAGCAAGTACGCGGAATTGGCCCGCCGCATCGGGGTGCTCCTGAGCACGATTGCGCCCGGTGCCATCAAGGGCGTTCAGGTCCAGTACCGCGGCACCATTGCCGGGATGAGCGTGCAACCGGTGACGCTCAACTTCGCGATGGGTCTCCTTCAGCGGCATTTCGACATGCCGTTGAATATGGTCAACACACCCGTCCTCGCCAAGGAGCGGGGCATCAGCATCGATGAGACCAAGAACACCGAGGCTCGTGACGTGGCGTCGAGTTTCACCGCCACCGTGGAGACCGGTGAAGCCAAGAGAACGGTGCGCGGATCCGTATTCGGCGACACGTTGCTGCGGATCATAGAGATCGACGGTTTTCACGTTGAGATGACGCCGCAGGGCACCGTGTTGGTGATCTTCAACGACGACCGACCTGGCGTCATCGGCGCCGTCGGCACGCTCCTGGGAAATCACGGCATCAACATCGGCACGATGGGCGTCGGCCAGAAACCCGAGCTGCAGAAAGCCGTGCTGGCGGTGAGTCTGGACAAAGAGCCCGACGAGGCGACGATCGCGGACCTTCGGAGACTCGACTTCATCAACGATCTGTACGTCTGTACGCTCGATTGATTTCTTTGCGTCCGTTCCCTGCGGCAAACGCGACCGATCGTAATTGCGATAGCAACGATATGCAGCATCTGCCCAAGTGGAGTGTGCGAGATGGCTGAAAGCCTGATCATCAGCGTCAGCGGGATGAGAGGTGTGATCGGGGAAAACCTGACGCCCGTCATCGCCGCTCAGTATGGTTGTGCATTTGGGACGTTTCTCCGAGACGTGGTGACAGGGGAGGACCGTCGTCTTCGGGTCTGCGTCGGACGGGACTCCCGCGTCAGCGGGCAGATGCTTCTATCGGCCATGACCGCGGGTTTGTGTTCAGTGGGGGTGGATGTCATTGACTTGGGGCTCGTGACCACCCCTTGCGTGGGAATCATGCTTCGTGAACTCGGCTGCGACGGCGGCATCGTCATTACCGCCTCGCATAATCCGCTCCCGTACAACGGAATCAAGCTGCTTTTGAGCAATGGGATGGCCCCGCCGGCTCCGACGGCCGCAAAAATCAAGCAGGCGTTTCTTGATGGGAAAGCCCGCTACGTCGATTCGGTTCACTGCGGAACCGTCAGCCGCAATGACGATACCGACCGGGTTCACGTGAACAAGGTCCTGGCCACCATTGAAGCCCGCCGGATCAAGGCCAGGCGGTACCGGATTGTTCTCGACAGCGTCAACGGCGCTGGGGCCCGGGTGGCCAAGAAGCTTCTGATGGAACTGGGCTGTGAGGTCATTGCGATGAACGATGAGCCATCCGGCCTGTTCGCTCATGGCGCCGAGCCCATCGCGGCCAACTTGGGCGATCTGTGCCGGCGGGTCCAGCAGGAGAAAGCCGACTTGGGGTTCGCCCAGGATCCCGACGCGGATCGGCTCGCCATCGTTGACGAAAACGGCGTCTATATCGGCGAAGAATACACGTTGGCCCTGGCGGCCAAGCACGTCTTCTCCAAACAGGGAGGAACCGCCGCGGCGAATCTCTCCACCTCGCGGATGATCGATGACATCGCCGCGAGGGTGGGCGCGAGGGTCCTGCGAACGCCGGTCGGCGAAGCCCATGTGGCCAACGCCATGATTGAGCATGGCTGCGTCATCGGCGGCGAAGGCAACGGCGGCGTGATCGACCTGCGGGTCGGTCCCATCCGCGACAGCCTGGTCGGGATGGCGCTGGTCTTGCAGTTGATGGCCGAGACGGGCAAAAGCATCAGTGGCCTGGTCGCGGAGATCGGCGGCTATTCCATGCACAAGGACAAGTTCGCCGCCGATTCGCAGCAGGCGCAGGAGATTATGAAGCGGGCGGCCCGGAGGTTCCCGAATGCCGTCGCGAACACCGCGGATGGCTTGCGACTGGATCTTCCGGATGCCTGGATCCACCTGCGGACCAGCAACACCGAGCCGGTGATGCGGATCATCGTGGAGGCGAAGGATGAACTGGCGGCCATGCGATATGTCCAGGCCGTCTCGGAGATACGTCAGGCGGTCCTGGAAACGCCCCCAGGCTGATCGACGCACCGTGTTTTCCAGCAGGGGCTCGTTGTGGCTGGCGGCAAAATTTCGCCTCGAATCAAGGTGGTTTGACGGCACGGACGAGTTCATCATGTATGATAAATAATTTATCGAAGGTGTCGCTTTGGGTAGTCAGTGGACAGATCACAGACCTGTCGTCCTGGTAGTGGACGATGAACGGGACCATGCGGACGGCATCGTTGAGGCCCTTGGCAGGTTGTCTGTCAAAGCACTGGCCGTCTATACGGGCGAGCACGCCGTGGAGGTTCTGCGTAATCAGGCGGTCGATGTCGTCGTCACCGATTTGAAGCTGGAAGGGCGGGTCGATGGCTTGGATGTGCTCCGCGAAGCTCGAAGGCAGAGTGAATTTACCGAGGTTATTTTGATTACGGCGTATGCGACGATCGAAAACTGCAAAGAGGCCATGCGACAGGGGGCGTTCGATTACCTGGTCAAACCGCTCGATATCGATCAGCTTCGCACGCTTGTCGAGCGGGCCGCGCGCAAGGCGATGGCCGTTCCGACGCGCCGGAACCAATCCCCTGATGAATCGGGAACATTCTTTTTTGAGGGGATCAAGGGCGTGAGCCCCGCGATGCAGAGCGTTTTCGAGATTGTCCGCCGGGTGGCTCCGACGAACATCTCCGTGCTCATCGAAGGACCCTCGGGCACAGGCAAAGAGCTTCTGGCCCGGGCCATCCACAACAACTCGCTGCGGCGCGATAAACCGTTCAAACCGGTCAACTGCGCCGGTTTGACCGAAACACTTCTGGAGAGCGAACTGTTCGGCCACGTCAAGGGCGCGTTTACCGGCGCCAACGCCGACCGCAAGGGTTTGTTTGAAATCGCCGACAAGGGCACGCTTTTTCTCGACGAGATCGGCGACATGCCTCTGAGCATGCAGGCCAAGCTGCTTCGCGTGCTCGAAGACGGGATTGTCGTTCCGGTGGGATCCAGCAAGGCCATGGTGGTCGACGTCCGCATTATCAGCGCCACCAATCACAGCCTTTTGCGTCTTATCGAGAAAAAAGAATTCCGGGAGGATTTATATTTTCGCATCCGGGGCGTGAATGTCACGCTGCCGCCGCTTCGTGAACGAGCGGCCGATATTCCGATCTTGGCAAAACACTTTCTGCAGGAGGCGACCGAGGAGACCGGTTCCCGGGTCCGGGACTTCACGGCGGCGGCCATGAGCGTCATGACCGCGTACGAATGGCCCGGCAACATCCGCCAGCTTCGCAACGCCGTGCGGACGATGGTTGTGATGTGTGATCGAGAGACCATCGACGTCCAGGATCTTCCGCCGGAGATATCGCAGCGACGGCAACTGCCGGGGCCGGCTGTTGCCGCTTTGCCGACGCCGGCCAGTCTGGCAGGCGTTTCACTCGACGAAATCGAGAAGAAGGCGATCATGGACACGCTGGCCAAGACGCAAGGCAACCGCGAGCAGGCGGCCAAGATTCTGGGGATCGGCGAGCGCACCCTCTACCGAAAGATCAAGGAATACAACTTGTAGCCACGGACGGGTTGGGCCGAATCCCAATCAGTCGGAGGCGTCGTCATCGGGAACCCGTTTTTGCCGCCAGCGAGGCGTCTGCTCCGGCGTGACGTGGGCCCATAGGCCCTCTTTGAGGGACCGAGCGCTTGTCTCCAGTTGCACATACTTGTGGTAGTAGCTATGCTTGAACCTCAGGTCGGCATAGACGAAACCCTGCGAGAGAAGCTCCTCGTTGAGAAAACGACCGTCGGGCAACTGGATATAGGCCAGTAACCGCTCATAGCGGTCTCGGTTCCCGGCCTGCGGGTCCAGGTAAACTGTCACCTGCTTTCCCAGGGCCATACTTTTCATCGCGGCCGTGGTTTGATCGGCATAGTACATCGGTCCCCCTCGCTCTGTGCCTATCTCGGGCGCATCGATCCCAATCAACCGGACTTTGGTAACCTGGCCCCCCGAATCGGCAGCGTCGAGATGGAGCGTGTCGCCGTCGACGATCCGGGTGACGACAAAGGTTCGTCCATGGTAGCGATCCAGGTCCGTTCCAAGGGTGTGCTCCCGCGGTGTCAGCAGGTCCGGCCACCGCGGCGAGACGAAGCCACGATCGAGCAGAACCACAAGAGCCGTTCCGATCAGACTGATTCCGATCAGAACGGCTCGCTTTTGTTTGCTCATCGTCCGCTTTCGGGTTCGTCGGGGAGCCAATGCGGATCCGTCCTATTTGCTGGCGGCCTTGGTCCTCTGTCGAGCGGGACGATCCAGCTCGAAGGCCAGACACACCGCCTCGAGCGCCCGCTCGACGTCCTGTCGGCCGACGGCGCAACTGATTCGGATTTCGCTGGTGGTGATTGAGTCGATGTTCACCTTGGCTTCGGCCAAAGCACCGAACATCTTCTGGGCCACGCCGTATTGGGATCGCATTCCCACCCCGATCGCCGACACTAGGGCGATATCTTCACGGACGAAGAGATTGTCGAAACCGAGCTCTGTTTTCAACTCGGTCGCTACCTTCTTCGCGGCGGCCAGGTCCGATTTGTGGACCATGAACGACAGGTTCGCCTTTTCGTGACTGACTTCGGTCTGAATGATGTCGTCGATGACGACCTTGGCTTCGGCCAACCGGGCGAAGATCTTTGCCGCGGTCCCCGGCACGTTGGGGATACCCGCCAACCCGATCTTGGCCATGTCTTTCTGAATTGTCGCACCCGACACCAATATACCTTCCATCTGCGGCACCTCGTGTGTGATGATGGTTCCCGGATTATCGTTCGTTGTGTTTCGGATTCGGATTCTGACGTTGTATCGCTTGCCAATGGCGACGGACCGACTATGCAAAACGCCGGTTCCTACGCTGGCCATCTCGATCATTTCGTCGTAACTGATCTCATCGAGCAGTGCGGCCTTCTGGAAGATCGTCGGATCGGCGGTGTACACGCCGTCCACGTCGGAGAAGATCTCGCATTCCTGGGCCTTGAGGGCCGCCGCCAGTGCTACGGCACTGGTGTCCGACCCGCCTCGGCCCAGCGAAGTGATGTTTCCATGCTCGTCGACGCCCTGGTAACCGGCGACGATCACAATCCGTCCTTCGTTGAGCTCCCGTCGGATGAATTCCGAATCCACACTTTTAATCTGGGCGTTGCTGTAGACGCCGTCGGTGAGCATGTGGATCTGGCTGCCGGTGAAACTGATCGCCTTGTGGCCCATCGCCTCGAGGGCCATCGCCAGGAGAGAAACCGTTTGTTGCTCTGCCGTGCTCAGAAGTTGGTCCAGTTCCCGCTTGGGAGGATTGGGGTTCAGTTCTCTCGCGTCGCGAAGCAGCTCTTCGATCTGATGCGGGCGGGCGGGCGCCACCACGCACACCTGGAAGCCGGCCTTCATGCGGTCGATGATTCGTTGGGCCGTCCGTCGGATTTGCTCGGCATTCGCGACGGACGTGCCACCGAATTTTTGCACGATGATCGCCATAGGTATCTTGTCACCCTTAAAAATCAGCCACACTACTGAAAAAAATGTCGGTCGTCAACTCCTTCAACTCTTGAGGAAATACTCCATTAACTCGCTTCCTTTTTCGATGCACAGGTGTGCTTTCGTTGCGTTGGCCTCGCTGAAGGCGGCGTGCAGGATGCCTGTGACTCCCGTTCCGGCCATCGCAAACGGAACCGCCTCCGAGGAATGAGCGCCGGTCCGTACCGGCGTCGGATGATCCGGCAACAAAAGGATCCGCCAGGCTTCGCAACGTCTGAGGGCTTCCAGTACGGGGCCGACGATGTGTTCGTCCACCTGTTCAATGGCCTGTTTCTTGGCCTGGGCGTTTCGCTCATGGCCGGCCTCGTCCGGGGCTTCGATGTGGACAAAGACCAAGTCGTATTTTTCGAGCGCTTCGATGGCGGCCTGCCCCTTGCCTCGATAATTGGTATCGAGGAATCCCGTGGCGCCGGGAACCTGGATCAAATCGAACCCGACGAGTCGGGCCAGCCCTCGGACGAGGTCCACCGCAGTGATGGCCGCTCCTTTGAGTCCATACCGTTTACGAAAGCTGTCCAGACGGGCTTGTTTACCTTGGCCCCATAACCAGATCGAACTGACTTGATTCTCGCCGAGGTCCTGACGAACCTTGTTGATCTCGTGTCCTGCGAAGAGTTGTTGCGATTGATTCATCAACTGGATCAACAGATCAGCTCCTTTTCCGCGAGGCAGGAGTTTCTCGACCGGTTTTCCGATATGATCGTGCGGCGGATATGTGCGGACGTCGAATTCCACTCCTTTGACGACCATCAGATGTCGATAGCTGACGCCCGTGTGCAGGGTGATTCGTTCATCGGGGATGTGCTGAGCCAGTTCCCGGATCAGGCTACTGCCTTCCTCGGTGGAAATGTGGCCGGCGCTGTGGTCGGCCATCAACCCGTCGGCAAGGGTCACGAGATTACACCGAAAAACCCAGTCGTCCAAACCCAATCGGAGATTTTTGGCGGCCGCCTCGATCGGTGCCCGACCGCTGTAGTACCGCAGGGGGTCGTATCCCAGCAGGCTCATCTGGGCGACGTCGCTACCGGGATCGAGACCGTCGGGCACAGTTCGCACGAGCCCTTGGCGGCCTTCGGCGCTGATCCGATCCATGTTCGGAGTCTTGGCCGCTTCAAGAGGCGTTTTCCCGTCGAACACCTCCAGCGGCTCATCGGCCGCTCCATCCGGAACGATGATCACGTATTTGACCATACCTGAACGTCAAATCCCAAGAACAAACCTCGAAATTCAAAACAGACCGTACTGCCCAGAATCAGAACGACAGAAACGCTACCGTCGGGCGGAGGACCAAGCGTGTGATTCGGGCCGAGAGACTGTTTTCAAATCTCGACGTTCGCATTTCGCGTTTTCTTTGATTACGTATCCTTGTCCTGCGGGATATCCACGATCCGCACGCAGACCGGTTTGCCGCTGATGATATCGATTTTTCTCAACTCTGCCAGGGCCGCCGCCATGTTCTTTTCCTGTGTTCTGTGGGTCGTGATGACGACCGGAACTGTGTCGGCCGGGCCGGTCCCTTCATGTTGCAGGGCGCCGGAGATGCTGATCTGATGATCGGCCAGGATCTTGCCGTACTTGGCCACGACGCCGGGCTCGTCTTTGGCCATCACGCGGATGTAAAACCGCGTTACGATTTCGCCGATGGGTTCGATGAACTGTCGGATTTGTTCCCGAGGCTGCAACCGAAGGTGCTTGAAAGTCGTTTGTGAGTTGCCGAGGGCTACGTCGATCACGTCGGCCATCACGGCACTGGCGGTGGGCATCATGCCGGCTCCTCGCCCGTAAAACAAAGTCTCACCGACCGCACTGCCGAAAACACTGATAGCGTTGAACGAACCGTCGACCCTCGCCAGGGCGGTCTCGGCGGAAATGAAGGAAGGGTGAACCCGCAGGGAAAGGCGTCCGCCTTCGCTGCGTTGCGCGATGGCGAGCAGCTTGAGCCGGTAGCCCATCTCCCGACCATAGCGAAGGTCTTCCCTGGCGATTCCGTCGATCCCTTCGACGAAGACATCCTCCACGGCGATCTCCCATCCGAAGGCGATCGAAGCGAGGATGGCCAGTTTGTGGGCGCTGTCTCCGCCGGAGATATCAAGCGTCGGGTCCGCCTCCGCGAAACCTCGTTTCTGGGCTTTCGCCAAGGCTTGAGAGAATCTCTCTTCTTTCGAACTCATGTTCGAGAGGATGTAATTGCAGGTGCCGTTGACAATTCCGTACATGGCGTTGATTCGGTTGGCCGCCAGACCTGTTCGGATCGCACCGATGATGGGGACCCCGCCGACGCAACTGGCCTCGAACGCGATGCAGCGATTGTTCTCGTGGGCTACGCGATACAGTTCATTGCCATGGGTCGCCAACAGGGCCTTGTTGGCCGTGACGACGTCCTTGCCGGCGCGGAGCATCTTGAGTTGAATCTCTTTGGCAATGCCGGTGCCGCCGACCAATTCAACGCCGATGGAAATGGACGGATCGTTGAGCAGCCGGGTGAGGTCCGCCGTGAGCACACCCGGAGGCAACTGAACCGGCCGGGGCCGCGTCGTGTCGGTGTCGACGACGCACGCCAGTTCCGGACGCACGCCCATCTTGGCGGCCATGGTGTCCGCTTCTTCCAGGATCAATTTGGCGACGCCGGCGCCGACGGTGCCGAACCCGACCACACCCACTCGTACGCGTTTCTCATCCACAGTTGTCACCTGTTGTCTTCGTCGAGGACCTTGGGGGCCCGGCCCGCGGCCGCGATCCCTTGTCCTCCGAACCATCCCACAACGGCGCCCGGGGCGTCGCGAACGCCGTACGGATGCCACGAATAGCCCTTCATTAGAGCGGATCGACATTCGCCGGTCAAGGAAAAAGGTCTTCAAACCGGATACTGCGACACGCGAAAGTCGGAGGGCCCCAAAACAGCCGCACCCAGAGGGCCGGCGACCCGGGACTTGCCAATCCGAGGGGGATGAGCTACTCTCTTGGCGTCGGCATTTCGTCACAACATTGGATGTTGGTTCAGACGACAGAGAGATCGGAAGTCATGGCACAAGGGAGGCTAAACATGAATCTCAGGACAATGGCATTGCTGTTGGTGACGCTTGTGGTCGCCGGATGCGCGACAGGCAAATCCAACCCCGGGTCTAGGGGGGGGGCCAAAGGGGCCGCTAAGAGCCGGGGGAACGGTTTTCGAGACGACGTCGCGTTCCTGCAGGCGTACACGGATGTGGTAATTCTGAAGGACCGCTCCGGCCAGGGACAGGTCGTCGTGCTGCCCAAGATGCAGGGGCGGGTGATGACCAGTTCGGCCACCGGACCGGACGGGCTGAGCTTCGGTTGGATCAATCGCGAACTGATCGCTTCAGGGGAATTCGTCAAGCACATGAATCCTTTCGGCGGCGAAGACCGCTTCTGGCTTGGGCCTGAGGGCGGCCAATTTTCCATCTTCTTCGCCAAGGGGGTTCCATTCGATCTAGAACATTGGTTCACCCCGGCGGCGATCGATACCGAGCCTTGGACGCTGGCGGCCAAGACATCGCGTTCTGCGGTCCTCGAAAAGACAATGAAGCTGACGAACTATTCGGGAACGGAGTTCGACCTGCGGGTGACTCGAACCGTTCGAGTCCTGGACCGAAATATGGCTTTGGGCTTGCTGGGCACGACCGCAGGTCCGGACGTGAACATGGTGGCCTTCGAATCGAACAACAAGGTCGTCAACACCGGTTTGAAACCTTGGACGAAAGACACAGGTCTGCTGTCCATCTGGATCCTGGGCATGTTCAATCCGTCGCCCGAGACGACCGTCGTTATCCCCTACCAGACCGGGGCCGAAAGCGAGTTGGGTCCGGTGGTCAACGACACGTATTTCGGGAAGGTGCCGGAAGATCGACTCGTCGTCAAAGAAGGCGTGATGTTTTTCCGTGCCGACGGTCAGTACCGAAGCAAGATCGGATTGACGCCGAAGCGGGCCAACAGCGTCGCGGGCAGCTACGACGCCCTCAACAAAGTGCTGACAATCGTGCAGTACAACAAGCCCGTCAATGCGGAGGACTACGTCAATTCGATGTGGCAGCTTCAAGAGGAACCATTCCGAGGCGACGTGATCAACTCCTATAACGATGGCCCCGCCTCGCCGGGGGCCAAGCCCATGGGACCGTTCTATGAGTTGGAGACTTCGTCGCCGGCGGCCGCTCTGCCTCCGGGCGGCAGCATCGTTCACATCCATCGGACGTTCCATTTCTGTGGTCCCGAAGCGCAACTCGACGCGATCGCCAGGGCCACCTTGGGGACATCCCTTGAGGAGATCAAGTCGGCTTTGCCGTGACCGTTTTGAAGGATAATCGACACCTCCATCGGTTACGCACCTGCCATCGTGTTTCGATGACAGGTGCGTTTCTTTTTTGAATTACGCGTGTCCTTCCATTCTGTCGTGACCGCTGTCGCTGGGAAAATACTTTTTTGAATTCTTGCAGAAAGAGAACGGACTCTGTATAATGAATTATGTAACATCACGTAGTATGCTTCGTTGGGAGCGGCGCCTGGCGGGGTATGGTTTTCTTGTTGGAGAGAGGGATCATGAGAGAGTCGTGAGTATTGCCCGCGTTTAGAATCGTGTTTCTTCATTGACGTGGGGACCGACTCTGTGTGATCCAGGATGGTCACCCCATCCTTGCGGAAAGGAGGTTTTCGAAAGTCACATTAGAACCCATCCCAAAACCTCAAGGTAATGCAGGGTCATGGCCGATATAAGGCTCATGGACCTGACCAATGAACAATGGGAACGTATCGAACCATTCATTCCGAAAGCCAAAGCGGGACCCGGCAAGTC
>Ga0208461_1000859_pt1 | contig 28737 bp, 25 predicted proteins | sample AD_JPNTR4_MetaG_FD_184448 | JGI IMG/M metagenome (GOLD analysis project Ga0208461, IMG submission 184448) | Active sludge microbial communities of municipal wastewater-treating anaerobic digesters from Japan - AD_JPNTR4_MetaG (SPAdes) (version 2) | ecosystem: Engineered > Bioreactor > Anaerobic...
CACTCGCGGAAGTTAAGTCACCAGCAGTAAAGAATTTAAAGTCTTTATAACAGAACATTAGTGCGAGACTATTAGCGTTACCGCTGCTAGTGTCACTATATGCTCCGGTATTTAAAACATCAACATAAAATTCACTGGTGAAGTAATAGCGATTAGTCGCACCGTTTACTTTATTCACGGAATCTAGAGCAGTGTAGTATGGCGAACCTTCGTTTTCACCAAAAGTGCGGATTAACTGTTTATAGCCACTGCTTTCGCCGCCAGCTCTGCCGTAATCAAGGAAGCTACTAATATGCGGTATGTCGCGCACAAGATAAGGAATACCTTGTGTATGGTCACCGTCCCCATGACTAGCAATAAGCATATCAATCCTTCCGTCAGTTACCTTTTCATTTAAGAAGTCACGATTAAGTTCACCGTCACACTTCCAGCCACCATCAATCACAATATCAATGTTGCCTTTTTTAATATAAAGCGAATCAGCGTATATTTTATATGTTTCAAGGAAATAAACTTCAAGTGGGCCGTCGCCTTCATAGCCCTTAAAAAGTGGATCATCAGCGCTTGTACCACTTCCGACACCTGTTTGCTCTGCAACTTTATTAACAGTTAAAAACAAACTAGTTTTAACATCAGGATAATTAAGCGCGTGCACATTAATCATTGTTTCGCCAGGCGCTACACCAGTTACCGCACCTGTAGCGCTCACGGTTGCTAGTTCACTATTAACGACACTCCACACAACTTCTTGCGGGGCATCTAGCGGTAATACTCTAGCCTCCAAATTAATCGTGTGACTAACATCAACTGTGACATCATATGCTCTAATATCATTTTTAAAAACTTGAATGCTTAAAGGTGTGGCTATTGAAGGCTCATCACTTAATGAAGGTGCACTTGTTGTGAGTGACACCTCCGAAGAGGTGCGCTTACCGCACCCGGTAAGCGCTAAGATTACTAATAAACCAATTGTGGCTAAACGTCTCATAAGCTTAAGCCTCTTTGATTAAGCGAATATTATCAATGTTGATGCGTTGACCAGTACCAGCTTTTAAGACGATGGCAACACGAACATTACCTGTTGTACCAGTACGTACACGATACTTAACTAAATCAAAGTGATTGATTGTGTATTCGCGTTCAAGCTGCGTCCAAGTGACACCATCATCCGTTGAAACTTCAAACATCAAGACCATGCCTTTACGATTAGCATCATAAATTGCAGCGTCAAATTCAAGCATATTGAAGTCATAGACATTATCTTGTAACTCAATCCGTCCAGAACGAGCTTGGTCATTATTACTTTGGATACGAATAGCGTACATTCCAGTTCGCTTATCATTATTATCGCCGCCAATTAAGGCGTTTTTAAGTTGCCATTTAGTAACAGGGTCGCCTAAATCAACCATGTCATTTGTGGCTTCTACAGTATATTTTGGTTTTGTATTACTACAACCATAACTACCGCTAGGATCAGCGTCTTCTAAGTCTAATGTATGTAAGAATGAAAGGCTTTCTAAGTTTGTACCAAAGACGGTTACAGTCCAAGAGCGAACTGTCTGGTCAGTTCCTTTTTTGACTGTTGCCGTTAATGTGAGGTCAAGTGTTGAAACTGGATGCGTAACAGCACCTGTTTCCGTGTTAAGTGCTGCGTTACTTGAAGTCCATTCAACAGTTACACCTTCGTAGCCTTCTAAAGTAGTAGGTAGTGTAACATTATTAACATTAAGCGGGATGCTCTCAACGATTTCTAGACTTGCGGCCGCGACTTCTGTGGCTTGCTTATCAGTCATCCCTGCTGCCGTAATATCAGTGCTTCGTACAATCTTCATTTGGTTAGCGGGAGTGCCATAGCCAAACGCACTCATAACACCAACAACATCAATCGCTGAACCAGGAGCGGTGCCTTGGAACAAAGTCGTAATCGCATTAAATTCGTCAGCACTCATTAACGCCGGATCAACACGAAGTGTAAATTCTTTATCACCAACATTAACTTTGACATTATATGCTTTAGTATAGTTTGTGGGGAGCACACTAACAACAGCAGCTTTAATTTCTACAAATGAAGCTTGGTGTTCCGCCATAATGTCTAAACTTAAGACATCTTTATCACTAATATCCACAACTTCGTAAGTTAAAGCTGGGTCATGCGGTACGAAGTATTCAACATCAACGAGTTCAAATGTACCAAAGTAATTTTTAAAATAACCACCGACGGTGTAAGAATTACCAACAGTAACAGGGAATAAGTCATTATCTTGTTTGTAGATATAGTATCCTTCAGTACCATTTTGGATAAAGTATTCAACAGTACCTTCGGCTGTTACTGGAGCGGCGTAAGTGACAACACCACGGACTTTAAAAGGAGTGCCGTCTTCCGTATTTTTATTGACGAAATCAGCGTGTGAGCTATACGCCATTTCTTCCCAGTTTTGGGTAATTGCGTCTTCGACGACTTCAAGCGTAAAGACTTTTTTAACACTTTCTTTAACAGCACTTGTTGCCGTAATATTTACTGTGCCAAGCGCCACACCAGTGACTAAACCAGTGGCATCCACGGTTGCTTTTGTTTCGTCACTACTAGACCAATTAACTTCTTGGCTAGCGTCAACCGGTAAAACGGTGGCATTTAATTTAAGTGTTTTATCAACACTGACAGTTGTTAAGTCATCAACTGAAGTAATAAGAATTTCAGTTGGATCAGGAGCGACGATTACTTTTGGCGTAATCACAAGTGGTACTTGGGCAGTAACTTCGGCTTTAACAGTGGAGGTAGCAATGACAAAGACATTACCTTCACTAACACCAGTTACTTCTCCGCTTTCAGTGACTGTTGCTTTAGTGGCATCGCTTGTCGACCAAGTGACACTTTGCGGTGCGCCTTCTGGTTTAACAGTAACATTAAAGTAAGCAGATTCATCAACCGCTAACGAGCCCGGCCCACTGATTGTAATACCAGTAGGAGTTACTTCTTCACTAACACTAGTTACGGGCGCTTCACTAGTGACGACTGCACTACTGCTACTATCACCACAACCACCTAAAAGTAAGGCAATAAGTGGGATCAATAATAATTTTCTTCGTTTCATAAACATCTCCTTTCTTATATATGTAAAAAAACGAAAACAATTTAAAGTTTCTTTGTGTGTTTTAATTATCGCTATATAACCACCCCCTTTTACGTCACCAAAAAGGTTCGTAAAATATTAGTATTCACTACAAATGCAGTAAATAGGGGGCTAAAAGTCTTGAATAACAACTTTTAGAAGTCTCTTTTATGATAAAGAGAATAACGCTAAAAGTCAAATATAACCGGAATTACTTTTCAATATTAAAATCGTAAAGTAATGATAGTACGCATTATTTAATTATTAATGTAAAAAAGTTGTAAGGAGGGCAGTTATAAGTTAATGCCATCTTAAAATAGTCGTAATATGTTATACTTACAAAGTATAAAAAAGAGGAAGGGTGTAAATATATGAAGTTCTTAAAAAACCTTAAAGAAGCACTTATCTCAAGTTTACCCCTGCTTGCCGTTATTATCTTAGTAGCGGGAATTATTTTCCCTGTCAAAACTAATACTGAGATAATTCAACTAGTGGTAGGATATACCGGTGTTGTTATTGGACAAGCGATTTTTCTTACTGGTCTAGATTATAGTGTCTTACCAATTGGGAACTTGATAGGTAGTTCTATCGTTAAACTAAATAAATTAGTGTTCGTCTTGATGTTTGCGTTTTTATTTAGTTTACTCGCTGCTGTGGCGGAACCAGGCATTACTGTTTTAGCTGCACAAGTTGGTGGTATTCACCCACGTATAAATAGCACACTCTTTATTTGGGTAACTAGTTTTGGTATGGGAATATTTACGGCCTTAGCGGTATATCGTTTGTTAAAAGGTGTAAGTATGAAAAAAATCTTCTTTTTCTTTTATTTAGCAGTTATCATTATTATTTTCTTTGTTCCAAGTCAATTCCAAGCCCTTGGCTTTGACGCTAGTGGGGCGGCAACAGGTGCGATTAGTGTTCCCTTTATTTTAGCGTTAGGTGTAGGTGTTTCCCATACTGTTAGTCGCAATAAAAGTGCAGAAGATAGTTTTGGGATTGTTGGTATTGCGGCAATTGGTCCAATTATTACTGTTTACTTATATGGATTAATCGTTGGTAATAGTGACACACTTAATGTATATACTCCCGGTGAAAATAGTGATTTACTAGCGGTAATGCTTGGGAATTTATTGCCAGTCGCCCTTGCGGTCTTTCCGCTTGTGTTAATTTTTCTTATTTTCCAAGCATTCTTTATTAAGTTGCCGCGAAGAAAAATTGGTCAAATAATAATTGCATCACTTGTTGTTTTTGTTGGGTTATTTATTTTTATTGCAGCGACAGACTTTGGGTTAGCGTTTGCTGGTAAATATATTGGCAAACAATTTATGATGAGTGAAAAACTGTGGTGGCTACTTTTACCACTAGCGTTTGTACTTGGCTTTGCAATTACTTTAAGCGAACCAAGTGTTGTTGTATTCTGTGAGCAGGTTGATGAATTAACTAGCGGAAGCATTTCTAAAAATACAATTAAAATGGCTTTAGGTATTTCCGTTGGCTTAGCGACATTCTTTGCAGTTATTAAAACAATTTTAGATATTAATATCTTATGGTTTATCGTACCTTTTTATGTAATTACAATTGGTTTAATTTACTTTACACCAACATTATTCGTTGGTTTAGCCTTTGATGGCGGTACGGTAAGTGCGGGCGCAATTACGAGTGCCTTTTTAACCCCGGTGACACTCGGGGCTAGTCAAGCTTTAGGGCACACTAATATATTAACCTCAGGCTTAGGTATTTTAGCCTTTATCAGTGTGATGCCGCGTATCGTTGTGCAAATACTTGGCATAATTTATAACTATCGTTTGAAGAAAGCAACACCACCAGTGTATGAAGATATTAGTTATGATGCGACAACGTTAAGCGAAACAGAAACAGAAATACAAGAGGAGGCCACAAATGACGCATAAAGAAGAATGGGTTGTGATGGTTATTATTACTCGTCGCAAATATAAAGCGGAGCTCGTAAAAATGCTCTATGACCATGAAGCAGCAATGGTTCATCAAACATATGCGAAGGGGAGCGCTAAAGCTAGTTTCTTACGGGCACTTGGCCTAACTCAAGAACAAAGTAAGCTCTTTTTGCTAGGATTTGTCAAGACTGATCAAGTTCCAGCAATCTTTAGTGTATTAGAGTATAAATACAAATTTAAAGAACCAAATTCTGGGTTTGCTTTTACATTCCCACTTGAAAAGATAAGTTACTAGGAGGACATTCTTATGACTGAAAATATGAAAGCTTTATTTATTATAGTTAACGCGGGCTTTAGTGAACAAATCGTTGAAGTCGTGCAAAATCATGGCGCTAGAGGTGCTACTATTATCCCCGCGCGTGGCACTGGCAAGAAGTTTGTCAAAGTACTTGGTATTCAATATGAACCAGAGCGCGAAATTTTACTTAGTGTCGTGGAAGAAGATATCGCGCTTAAGATTACTGCTGATGTGAAAGAAAACTACGGTAAAAACACACCAACTAATGGGTTATGCTTTATTTTGCCTGTTGCTGATTACATGTTTAAAAATGAGTAAATAATAGTTTGATAACTATTAATCTTCAATTTATTTTATAATGATAATACTATGGGAAACTTTATTCGTAAACACATTGATACTTTACTCCTAGTTTTAAATGTCTTAGTCTTTGTTTTATTTACGCTTGTTTACCCATTCGTGACCTTCAAACATACCTTCTTAAATGCACTATTCTATATTTTACTTAGTGCACCGCTTATTACTTTCTTAGTGCTTAGGTTCCTTAAATATGACCGCAAGACTGAAGAAAGTATTTTTTATTACAGGCGTGGCTTCAACCTTTTAGCGCTTATTAATAACTATTTATTTATGATGAGTGCCGAGAGTATTTTTACGCTTATTAAAGGTCATAGAGCGCCGTTATTTATTATTTATTTAATATTCTTCGCTTTAATGTGGTTAATTAATATCTTTGCACTAATCCTTGAACTTGGTTACTTAGATCAAGTTTTACCGCTTCGAGAATATGCGACTGACACCGCGAAAGAAGAAACGATCGCATTAGCGAAAGTTGCAAAGTTTAAACGCTTTGAAGAAAAAGTTTCAACAATGTACTTCTTTATTGCGCTTGTGGCAGTACTCGCGGTTATTTTCTTTATTTATCCACTGGTGACTGAATACTTTACGATTCCTTTAGGTGGTGACTTTACACAGCAACAAATCCCTTTTTACACGAATGGGTATGATGACTGGTGGCGCTTCTTAAAGACCGGTGAATTTCCGCTGTGGGATAGTAATACCTTTTTAGGTGTTAATAACATTGGTTCAAATAGTTTTTACTATTCAATGAATCCCTTCTTCTTACCAATTCTTATTTTCCCGCGTGAACTTATCCCACAAGGGATTAGTATTTTAATGATTGGTAAGTTTGTACTAGCGGCAGTAACAATGCGTTTATATTTAAAATATATGGGCGTTAATGAAAAAGAAGCACGATTCTTTGCTGTAATCTATGCATTTAGTGGCTGGAATACATATTACTTATGGTTTAACCACTTCATGGAAGTTGCCGTTATTTTCCCGCTTATTTTCCTTGGTATTGAAAAATTAATTAAAGAAAAGGTTATGTGGGTCCTAATTTTGTCATTAGGCTTAATGGGTTTTGCTAATTACTTCTTCTTAATGACTGTTGGGGTCATTGGGGTGCTCTACGCTGGTTTTCGCTACTTTCAACAATTACCAAAGGTTGAACCAAGTATTATTGGATTAGGTATTATTGCTTTTGCTTTAGGATTACTATTAAGTAGTGTAGTGTTATTCCCGAGTTTAGTCATTGCTTTAGGTAGTGACCGAGCGACAGACGCCACTTATTTAGAAAAATTACTAGACTTATTTAAAAATGTTAATAGTATCAGTCTTAAAGAACAGCGCCGCCAAATTTGGCATCTAATTACTAAATGGGAGCCTTACACCATGGAAGGCGCTACTCCGAGTACACAGTATAGTTATAAAAAGTTTTATCCGCTTATTTCTTATTACTTCCCAGTATTAAGTAATAGGAGTGTCGCTCTACTTAATACATCAAATTACGATAACACGATTTCAAGTTTGTTTTCGTTTAGCCCAGTTATTATTTTATTTATCCCTTCATTAGTCGTATCCGCGAAAAAGAAAAAGGTTAGTCACTTTGTAGCACTTGCGTTTTTCTTGTTTGCTTTATTTACGCCCTTCTTCTATCACGCTTTCCACGGGTTTACCAAGGAGTATGGTAGATGGCAACTAATTGTAACTTTTAGTTTAATAACTTATGTTGCAATGTCGCTTCCTGAAGTGAAGGCAGAAAAGCCTTATCTTTTAGATATAAGTATTATCTTTAACTTAATTATGATGGGAATAACCGCTAAAGTAGCGTTCTCTTTTGAAAATAAGAGCGGCTTTAGTTATATGTATCAAAGGGAATATGTAATTTACTACCAAGCAATAATGCTTTTTATTAGTTATTTAGTCCTTCGTTTAGCGCGTAACACAAAACACGAATATTATTTACGCAATGCTTTTGTGTTTTTTGAAATAGCGGTAATGGGGACGATAACAATGATTGGGCACGGCTTTATTAGCTATAAAGATAGTGTGTCAGGTGGTTACCAAAATTATAAAGATGATTTAACAACGATTAGAGAAATTAAAGCCTTAGATGGTTCTTATTACCGAATTTTTAACACTCGTGCCTATCGTGGTAATGATAATTTACCAATGCGTGAGAATTATAACGGGTTAAGTGCCTTCCATAGTCTTTATAACTTTGAACTGATGCCATTTAACAAATGGTCAAAAATTAACTATAACCATAAGGGCTGGAGTTTAGGTGTCTTTGAAAAACGTAGTATGCTAAATGACTTCTTACAAGTTAAGTACTATATGCTTAATAATACGAACCATGTTATATATTGGAGTAATGCTGCGCCAAGCGTAGCGCCTTACCGTAATGTTCCAAACACTTATGAATTTATGGAAGAGTTAAGCACTGATAAACGCTTTGTCTACAAGATGAAAGAAGGTTTTACGCTTGGTTTTGGAGTTGATAATGTTATAAGTTATGAAAATAGGCTGAGTGACGGTACTTATTTTGACTTAATTGAAAAAGATCGCGCCCTTTCCCCTATTCAAAATGAAGAGCTCTATTTAACAAGTGCGCTTCTTAGTTACGAAGATCATTATGAAGTAACAAGGACTTATAGTGATTTAGTAAGTCATGATATTAACGCTTTCCCGCATCAACATTACACGCGGCTTAGTAGCACAAACGGGGGCTTAAAGGTAAAGTATTACGAATTTACTGGCCGCCGCTATCCCTATGAAGCACAAACGAGAACATTAGGTGAAGTCGTGCTACCGACACCCCAATGGGTCAGTGAAAACGGGAACGAAATAATAAGTAGCTTAGTGCCAACAGAATTAAATGGGGCACATCATGTCATTGAATATACGAAGAAAGATGGCACAAATTTTGTGAATGGTGTAAATGAACTAGGCGAACAAATTGGCGGCGAAATAATTATGCGATTACCTCTTTCTTATTACAACAGCAGTACACTTTACTATAACTTTCGTTATCGGGTGTTTTTATATGATGAAAATTATGAGTTAATTACTTTTGATGATCATCATACTTTACCGAGTTCATGGACAGATTGGAAAACTTTACGGAGTTTCCACACACCAAAAGCGGTATCTAAAATTGCGCTAGTACCAATTGGCAGTCGTGTTACTCCGCCATATGTTCATGAATTATTTACCTATTCACAAGATGCACTAGAATCTATAAGACAAACATCAATCACTAATTCACTAACTGATGTTAAGGTCACAACGAATACCGCGACATTTAAAACTAATTATCCGACGCGCAAGTTTGTTGTTACCACAATTCCTTACGATAAGGGATGGCGTGTCACTAATGAAAACAATATAAAAATACCCGTTTATCGGGTACAAGGTGGATTTGTTGGTTTTGTTAGCGATCGGGGTGAAATGAGTTATACAATGTCGTTTAGACCGCAATACTTTAATATGGGTTTAGTGCTTACTTTCTCTGCAGGTATTGCTACATTATTACTAGAACTAAATGTGTACTTCTTTAAGAAATATAAGAAGAAAAAAGCCGAAGAAAATATTAACGTTTAAGATAAGCGTTATATAGTTTATTTTTAGAAACATTATAGAGCAAGGCGACGACACTAGTCGCCTTTTTAACACTCATATTTTCATTACTAATTAATAGTTCTACTTTATCTAAAAGGTCCGCTAAGTCATTATTTTCTTCATCTTTATTGCCTTCGATGACTAAAACGATTTCACCTTTTAAATCCGTCGGTGGATTAGCACTAAATTCCGCTAGTGATGTATAAATATATTCTTCATGCAATTTACTTAATTCACGCGCAATTACAAGCTTTCTTTCGGCAAAAACCGTGTAAATCGTCGCTATTGTCTTAACAACACGATGCGGAGCTTCGTAAATTATTAATGTGTCTTTGTAAGATTTATAACGCTTTAAAGTGTTGAGCACATCTTTATTATTACCTTTTAAAAAGCCGATGAATGTAAATGTTTCAGTATCTAAGGCGCTACCAATCAGCGCTGGTAAAAGTGCACTAGGACCATTAATAACACTAACACTAAAATCGTTAGCGATTAACGCTTTAACTAACGGGTGTCCTGGATCACTAATAAGCGGATAACCGGCATCACTAATAAAGGCGCCTTTTTCTCCGTTTTTTAATTTATTTAAGATTAACTCTAATTTACTTTGCTCATTAAATTTATGGACACTAATAAGTTCCTTTTTAATACCGAAATGATTTAAAAGAACACCGCTTGTTCTGGTATCTTCAGCGCAAATAAAATCAACGCTTCTTAGCACATTAACAGCGCGCGGCGAAAACTCTTCTAAATTGCCAATTGGCGTAGCCACTAAATAAAATGGTGTACCGCTAAAAGATTTATTTCTTTTCATGTTTAACTTTATAATCCCTTTTTAATTCATCTAAGGGCACAATCACAAAACCATCTTCATAATCAAGACGAAGAGTACGGTTAACGATATTAAATGATGTTAGTTGATACAAAGTGTTACCGCGAGTGTAAGTCGAACCAACATTAGGGAATTCTTTTTTTGCTTCCGTATAATAATCATCTTCATACTTTAAACAACAAAGTAATTTACCACAGTGGCCACTTAATTTTGGAATGTTAAGCGGTAACATTTGGTTTTTAGCACGATTAATCGAAATACCATCAAACTCTGTTAAGAAAGTATGGCAACAAAGCGGGAAGCCGCATTGCCCAAGACCACCAATTAGTTTAGCGCGGTCTCTACTACCAATTTGGCGTAGTTCTACTCTAGTTTTTAAGTGTGAACCAAGAATTTTCACAAGCTCTCTAAAGTCAACGCGTTCTTCAGCGGAGTAAGTAATATTAATCTTACTACGATCAAAAGTATATTCCGAAGTAAGTAAATTCATTTTAAGACCAAGCCGTTCGACTTGCTTTTGACAAAAGGCCATTGCAAGTTCAGCATCTTTTAGATTATCTTGATGTTGACGGATTTCATGCTCATTAGCGCGTCTAACAATATCCTTTAACTCTAATGGGCTACTATATTTATCCATTGTTTGGGGCGTTGCCACTACTTTAGCAACGGCTATACCTTGACTGCTTTCTACTAAAACATAATCGCCTATATCTAAAGAACTTTCATTTGTTCCAAAACAATAAGACTTGCCACCATCGTTATATATAATACTTATAAAGTAACGTTCATTGTTATCATTCATCTGTTGTTTCCTTTACCATTTTGATTAATAATTCATCCACGAGTAAGCCAGTATTAACATAATCATCAACCTTTTTACTTATTTCATAAGTAGCAACAATTAATGGCAGTGGATTCTTTATCGTCGCTGCTAACTTTTTAATAAGCGGATCATAACTCTTAAAAAGTCGCTCGTGACCTATATTATAGTTTACAACATCTTTGAAGAAAAGGGCAAAATACGTAAATACACGCTTAATTACAAAGCGTTCACGCAGCGGAACGATTAATTCGTGGGCCTTTAAGTAGCCGCGCTTAGGATTGTCGCTAAAAGTCTCTAAAGTATCAATTACAGCTCTTTTATACTCTGGATATCGTTCTGATTTTGCTTCTTCTTCAATTAAACTAGGAATATTATAAAAAGGCACAAGCATTTCTATATCATCTTGCGGTAACGCTATTGATTCGCAAAGTTTTAAGAGTACATCGCGTTTAATTAGTTGTAATGAAAGTATTTGACTTCGACTCTTAATAGTCGGGATAACATTATGTAAGTTATTTGTAGTTAAAAAAGCATATACTTTTCCCGCTGGCTCTTCGAGAAACTTTAAAAGTGAATTAATTGCTTCAATAGTCATATTTTCAACATTATGAATCACATAAATTAAAACACCTTTATGTTCAACACTAGTCATGCTGAAGGCTTTTTCAAGTTCTAATACACTATCTTTTTTAATACTTGATTCTGAGCCGTCAAAAAAATAGAAATCAGTGTAATTACCTTCTTCAAAACGATGACACGCTAAGCATTTATCACACGCGAAAGGATTAGGATCATCACACACTAAACTTTTTGCTAAATAAAAAGCAACTTCTTTAAGTGGTGTTCCAGGTTCACCATCAAGCAAATAAGCGTGACTTAAATTATTTGTAGTTAAAGCATTTCCAAATGTTTGGAATAAAATAGGCTGATAATCTTTTAAATAATTATAAATTGTCATTTTTGTGGGAGATATTCTAAAATAACTTTTAGTGTATCCTCATAAACTTTCTCAAAACTTTGGCTTGCGTCAATTATTCGATAACGGTCTTTATATTTTTTACTTAGTTCAAGGTAGGCATTGCGCACCTTAATGTAAAAATTGCGTTCTTCTAAGTCTAGGCGATTAACTTCACGATTTTTATTAGCTTTAATTCGTTCGAAACCAATTGCTGGCTCTAAATCAAATAAAAGTGTCAAATTTGGCAAGGTGTCTTCAACTGCAAAAAGGTTAATTGCCAGGACTGTGTCGATTCCTAAACCCCTAGCCGCTCCTTGATAGGCGAGCGAAGAATCTAAATAACGGTCACAAATAACAATTTTTCCCTCGGCTAGTGCTGGACGAATTTTCTCAACGACATGTTGCCTTCTACTTGCTGCAATTAGAAGTGCTTCTGCCCGAGCATCAAGCGCCGTGTTTTTCTTGTCTAAAGTTACATCACGAATTTGTTCGGCAATAGGAGTGCCACCAGGTTCACGTGTATGAACAATATCATAACCTTTATCAATAAGTGTTTTTATAATTCTATTAGCAATACTAGTTTTTCCGCTTCCTTCTGGTCCTTCAAATGTAATAAACATAACACCCTCCTATTTAAGATCTTTTCGTCCTTCTAATGCTTTAAATAAAGTCATAGCATCAGCGTAATCTACTTGCCCGCCCATTGGCAGTCCATAAGCCAATCGTGTAATTTTTACAGGTAAATCCGCAAGTTTTTTACTAACAAAGAGTGCTGTTAGTTCACCTTCTACTGTCGGATTTGTGGCAAGAATAATTTCTTCAACATTGTCACGTACAATTCTTTTTTCTAACTCTGGGATTGAAAGAAGTTCAACGCCTTTATTTGAAGAAGGACTAATAACGCCTCCTAATATATGGAAGCGCCCATGGTAGTCTTCTAATTTACTAAAACCCAAAACATCCTTAGGATAACTAACGACGATTAAAGTTTTATTGTTACGATTTGGGTCAACGCAAAAAGAACATAATTCCGCTTCTGTGTAAAGACCACAATTAGGACACAGGTGCACCTTTTCTTTTAATTTAGTGATAACTGTGCCGAAATCTTTTAATGTCTCATCATCAAATGTTAAAAAAGCTTGTGCCATACGCTCAGCACTTTTTTGACCAACACTTGGTAAACGTTTCAAGTGTTCAATTAATGCGTTTAGTGTTGGTAAATCATCCATTAAAATAGTCCTGTTGCACTTCCTGTGATTGCTTCATTAATAGCGGCTTCTTCTTCATTTATTTGTTCAATGCATTCGTTAAAAGCCATAATGATAAGCGTTTCAACCATTTCTTTATTATCTTTATCAAAAAGATCTTCGTCAATTGTCACTTCGACAACTTCTTTACTTCCAAGCATAGCAACAGTTACACCCCCACCTTTAGTAACGGAGAACTCCTTTGCGTTTAATGCTTCTTGTGCTTTTTGCATTTCGCGCTTCATTTTTTGCGCTTGTTGCATTAATTTTTGCATACTACTAGACATAATCAAATTTCCCTTCTAATTCTTCTTTTACGCTCTTAACACGCGGTAATTTTTGAATTTGGCTCATCGAGCGATATTTTCTTGCAAAACTCACAGCTTGACCATGGGTAAGCCCATAGACTGGTATGCGACGCCCCACTAACCTTTCTATAATATCTTGCATAATTTTTTGATTTTCTAAAATATTAATATAACGAGCATACTGATCAAAATTAAATTCGACGAGAATGATTTCTGGGGCTAGGGCATAAGGAGCACCATTAAGCAATACATTAGCGTGTTCACCAACTACACTATCCATAGCCATCAGCGCTAAATCATCCCAACGATTATTTCTAAGTGACAACTTTTCATCGCGGTCAGCTAGTGTAAGTATTTTGATAATAGTGTCATCGTCTAATTCAATAACCTGACCCTCATTATGTAAAGGATTTGCATATTGGACCTTTTCAGGCACAGGCTGGGCAGTTTTCACTTCGTCCTTAACTATTTCTGATTTAGTTTCGGTGACGCGCTTTTCTAGTTTTTCCCTTGACTGTGTCATAAAAGGTGGTAATTCTTGCTCTTCAACTATAGTTTCTTTCTCAGTTTCAGTAACTATAGCGTGTTTTTCATCCTTTTTCGGCACAGATGGGGCAGTTTTTACTTTTGGCTTCTGAATAATTAACTCTTTTTCGACCATTGTGTCTTGATTTAATGATGTGATAATTTTTAAAAGTGTAATTTCAAAGATATTTTTGACATCACTTGCAAACCGATAATCTGCTTGAGCCTTCAATAAGTTTTCAATCATCATATTTAAGTTTTCAATCTCAAACATCATATTTAATTCTTGCACTTCTTCTTTGCGCAAGTAATTTAATAAATCAGTATTTTCTGTCCGATAATAAATAAGTGCATCTTTTAATAAATTAAGTAAATCTGTTGTTAAACGTCTTACATCAACACCTTTATCAATTAACCCTGATAGTATTGTAAAAACTTCTTCGACATTACTACTAGCAACTGCTCTTAATAAGTTAAGTTGTTCTAGTTTACTAGTTAGGGCGAAAAGCGCTAATACATCTTCAAGTTTTAATTGTTGACGAGAGTAAGCTAAAACTTGGTCTAACATGCTTAAAGCATCACGGACGCCTCCGTCTGCCAACGACACTAATAATTTTAGTGCTTCTTCTTCATAAGGAATAACTTCAGTTTCTAAAACTGTTTTTAAACGTTTAGTAATGTCGCGATCACTTACTTTTGAGAAGTTATAGCGTTGACAGCGACTTAAAATCGTTGGAATTACCTTGTGTGGCTCAGTTGTTGCCAGAATAAAAATAACATTTTGTGGTGGCTCTTCAAGTGTTTTAAGCAAAGCATTGAATGCACTTTGTGTCATCATATGAACTTCGTCAATGATATATACTTTATAACGACCTCTAATCGGCGCATAATTTATATTTTCAATAAGTTGACGAACATCCTCAACGCCATTATTACTGGCGGCGTCAATTTCATATACATCAGGATGGCTGCCATCGTTAACACTATTACAATTAGTGCAACGATTACATTGATGACCAAGACCCTCTTCACAATTAAGGGCTTTAGCAAAGAGTTTAGCCATCGTTGTTTTACCAGTACCGCGCGGTCCACTAAAAAGATAAGCATGTGCAATCTTATTTTGATTTAGGGCATTTTGTAAAGTGCGGACAATTGCTCTTTGTCCAGCTATTTCGCCAAAAGTAAGTGGCCGATATGTTCGATATAGTGCTTTATAACTCATGTAGTAATTATACAATAATTAAGACTACTTTGTAGGAATAAGAACACAAAACTTAAATTGTTTTGATAATATGCAGGATGATGACTTTTTATTGCTTCATAATGTGTTTCATTCTGCAATTAGTTTAATGTTTCTTTATATTAATAATTGTTATAAATTTTATTGTCTAAAAACATAAAAACACGCATTTTATGTCCCGTCTTTAGGGTTATACACTAGAAAAGTTTAGGGGATAAAAATAATAATTAAAGAGTTATCTTACTGTGTAAGATACTTTTTTATAATGGGGTCTTGACAAAATTTATTTTTGTTATCATTTGTCTAGTGTAATAAAGTGTAATATGATATAATGGTAGGTAGTATAAAATATTACTGAATAAACTTACTATAAAGAGAGAACTTAAATGTATGGCGTACTTCTTAAAACAAACTAAGCAAGGGGATAGAATTTATCTTCAAATTTCAGAAACTACTTACAACAATGTTACAAAGAAAAGTAGCAATCGCGTTTATCAAAAATTAGGTTATTTAGACGCTTTAATCAGTGAAGAAATGCCTGACCCTATTGCATTCTATAAAGCAAAGATAGTGAAAATGAATAAAAAGTTAGAGCAACAAAAGGCTGAAGAAAGCATTCTAAAAATTGCGGAAGATCCAACACGGAATATTGGTTATTTCTTAGTTAAAGCATTAGTGAACACCTTAAAGCTAAGTGACGAAATGGAATTAATGAATAGAGTGCATGATTATAATTTTAATATGGCGGCATTCGTCGAAGCTCTTACTTATTCACGAATCGTTGAACCATGCAGCAAACTAAAAACATATACTGATATTTTCCCGTACCTCTATGAAAAATATGATTTATCGTTAGACCAAATCTATAGTGGGTTAGACTTTGTGGGTTCAAGATATTCACAGTTTATTGAAATCCTTAATTACCGGATTAATAAAACATTTAGTCGTGATACGAAATATACATATTTTGATTGTACGAATTATTATTTTGAAATTGATTTAGAAAAAGACGATAAACAAAAAGGGCCCTCCAAAGAAAATCGTCATGATCCGATTATTGGTCAAGCACTTCTTTTAGATGGTGAAGGAATTCCTTTAGGCATGAAGATGTATGCCGGGAATAAAAGTGAAAAACCAATGCTTAAAAAATTAATTGATGAAATAAAAAGAACCCATAACCTCAGTGGAAAAACAGTTCATGTCGCAGATAAAGGCTTAAATAGTGGTGAAAACATCCATCAAACATTAAAAGATGGGAACGGTTATATTTATTCTCAGTCCGTCATGCAGCTTGATGAAAAAGAACGTAAATGGGTTCTTTCTCCATATGACTATGAAGACGTCAAAGACAATAGTGGAAATCTTCTTTATCGCATAAAAGCATGTGTCGATAACTTTCCAATTTGGATAAATACTGAAGACGGTAAAAAAGAAAGAGTATTATTAAAACAAAAAAGAGTCGTAACTTTTAATCCTTCTCTTGCGGAAAAGAAGAGAATTGAAATTAATAAACAAATTGATAAAGCTATCAATCTTTCTCACTCACAAGCGAAGAAAGAAGAATATGGTGACTCTTCAAAATACGTTAAATTCGTGGATAGTGATGGTAATAAAGCGGACATTATTATTAATGAAGACAAGATTAAAAAAGACCTCGAACTCGCAGGTTATAACTTACTAGTCACAAGTGAGCTTAAAATGTCAAAGCGTGAAGTATATCGTGTTTATCATAATTTATGGAAGATTGAAGATACATTCCGCGTTTTAAAAAGTGAGTTAGATGCTAGACCAGTATATCTTCAAAACAAGGAAAGAATATATGGTCACTTCTTAATTTGTTATTATGGTGTTACGTTACTAAGATTACTAGAAACAAAGATATTTAAAGATACATTTAATATTTATGACATCATTAATTTAATTAGAAACCTTAAAATCTTAAAAGGAAAAGATAAGAATACTAACCTTTCAAAAGCAACAAAAAATATCAATACTTTAACCCAAAAATATGACTTTAATATTGATAATTTCTATCTCACAGATAATGATGTTGATAAACTCTTTAAGTATAAATATCGCCTCAAAAAGTAGTTTTACACTAGAAAATTGGCTTAAGTCCAAAAGTCAGGAATTATACAAAGAATTAATATCTATTGTCAATAGAAAAAGTGTTGAAAAAGTGCACTTTTTTGCTACTTTTTGTAGGAAAAACAGCCAAAAAACGCAAAAGATTAGATTATACAATAATATTTTGATTTGGAATAATATTCCAGCATTTAGTGAATATTCTTATAGAAAATATAAAAAGCAGACTAATAATAGCCTGCTTAGTATTTATTATTTATTAATAATAACTATTTTTCTTTTGGTTTTTCGTCAACGACGGCTTCTTTTAAGGAAGTTAAGAGGCCAGTAACGTTTTGAATTTCACTTGGCACGATGATCTTAGTGGCTTGCCCACGGGCAAGATTTTCTAATGCTTCAAAGCCTTTAAGTGTTAAGTAGCCAGGCGCAGGATTAGATTTATTAATTAAATCAATCCCTTTGGCGTTAGCTTCATAGACCGCTAGAAGGGCAGCAGCTTCACCTTCCGCTTCCTTAATCATTTTTTGCTTTGCGGCTTCAGCGCGTAAGATAACAGCTTCTTTTTCCCCTTCCGCGATTAAAATCGCGGCTTGCTTTTTACCCTCAGCTTCAAGAATTTCTTGGCGTTTTTGCCGTTCCGCGCGCATTTGTTTTTCCATTGCTTCTTGAATATCTCTAGGTGGAAGAATGTTTTTAAGTTCAACACGTGTTACTTTAATACCCCATGGGTCAGTTGCAAGGTCAAGAACTTCCCACATTTGATGATTAACAGTGTCACGACTTGTGAGTGTATCATCTAATTCTAAGTCCCCCACTAAGTTACGTAATGTCGTAGCGGTCAAGTTTTCTAATGCACTTTGCGGAGAGATAACGCCGTACATAAATAATTTTGGATCAGTTACTTGCCAATACACAACAGTGTCAATACTCATTGTGACATTGTCTTTAGTAATAACAGGTTGCGGTGGGAAGTCACTCACCCTTTCTTTTAAGAAGATTGGTTGACTTGCTCGTTCAAAAAAGGGAATGATAAAGTGAATGCCAGCGTGACAAATACGATTGTATTTACCTAGTCTTTCAACGACTAAGACAGTTGCTTGGCGTACAATTTTAATTGAACGAATTAGCACAATAAAAATAAATAGTAATAAGACAGCAAGGGCAATAATTCCAAAAATTTGTCCATCTGTAAGTAAGAATTTAATAGTGTTCATTATTTTTTAGTTCCTTTCTTTTTTATAACTAAGCGATTACCTTTGATTCCATCAACAATTGCGGTTTCGCCTTTTTCAAATTTAGCGTCATGACTTTTTGGTGTCACTTTCCAAATAACATCACGATATTTTACTTCGCCAAGTGTGTCTTTATCGCATGAAGATAGTAAGATTACTTCTTCCTCAAGCATAGCATCAACATTAGTTTGCACACTTTTAGCATTTAAAAATGACTTGCGGAAAAAGAGAAAACTAAGTAGTAATAATATTCCGCTTGTGGCAATAAAGGCAATTATTTGTACCCAAAGTGGGACATTTGGGAATAAACTAAGAATAAAAGCGACAAGCGCGCCTCCTGCAAACCAAATACTAACTAGACCAGGTTCTGCGGCTTCAATAATGATTGCTAAAATAAAAATACCGAGCCATAAACCAAAGTACCAATTTGCGTCCGCGAGGAAGAATGTCTGAATCATAGATGGTGTCCTCCTTTATTATTATATCATATATATGTGTAAATAATCTTTAAATATTACATATTTAACGCCTAATAAAAAACCATAGTACTTGGGCGAGTTCAAAAGGAATCCCAAGTAAGAATATTAACCAAAGGTTTACCCCTGTTAATACAAGGATATGGAGATAAATAGTAGTAATAATTGACCACCAGAAAACACTGAAGATGATGAGGTGATAAACTTTATTTCCCCATAGTTTATTATAGAAGTAGAGTACAAGACAAGAAATGGGGACACTCATGACGAATAAAAGCCACCCATTTTCTCCGTAGTTCCCAAGACTAATTTTAAACATCTGTGTATAGATAAAACCAATTAACGCAAAGGTCCACACAATTGAAACGCTAAAAAGAATAACGAATATCCGTTGGACTCTTTTGCCTTTTTGTTTAGGCGCATTTTTAGCGGGGAAATTTTCATCTAAAAGATCTGCGACATTAATGGCAAAATAATCCGCAATTAAAGCGAGTGTTTCTACACTTGGTGTTGCTTCACCACGCTCCCAGCGGCTAACCGCGTTATCACTATAATTTATTTTTTCGGCTAATTCTTGTTGTGTTAAGTTATGTTTGCGACGTAAGAAGATGAGATTATTAGCGATTACTTTACTAATGTTTTCCATAAACTATGCTCCTTTACATTCGTAAATATAGTAGCAATTATGGGTGTTTTTGTCAAATTCCCAGATTTTGAGAATTAGATTCTTAAACATTGATAACGCAAATTCAACTTTTCCCTTCCTAAATTTCCCCTTCATATTTAACATATGAACGGGTGAACGTTATGCAGAAAACGAAAACGATATATTACAGTGATCCCCTTAATGAGGACTTTGGTCCTACGCCACATAATTTAAAAAAGATTACTGGTAACTATCGATATAACCGTGATAACATTTTCATACGGTTTTTTGATTTTCTCACTTATCGTTTCATTCTAACTCCCATAGCGTTCATCTATACGAAACTTATCGCTCGTATTAAATTAGCGAATAAACACTTACTAAAAGACTTAAAAAAAGAAGGAGTGATTGTCTACGCTAATCATACACATGCACAAGCTGATGCCTTTGGACCACCAGTACACTTCTTTCCAAAAAAGGTAACACTCGTCACGAATAGTGCAAATGTATCCCTACCGATTCTTGGAAATTTAACAAAAGCGTGGGGTGCCTTCCCGTTACCAGAAGACTATACAGCGAGTAAGCGTTTTGTGAAGGAGTTTGCATTAAGACTCAAGCGCAAAGGAGTGGTCATTATTTATCCAGAAGCGCATCTTTGGCCTTTCTATACTGGGATTAGACCATTTACCCATAACAACTTTGCGTATTCCGTGAAGTTTAATGTTAAAAGCTATGCCTTAACATCTACTTATCAAAAAAACAAAAAAGGAAAGCTTAAACGTATTGTGTATCTTGACGGACCGTTTACTGTTGATGAAAAGTTAAGTAGTAAAGACGCAAGTGTGAAACTGCGTGACGCGATTTATGAAGTGATGAAAAAGCGAAGTAAGTTATCAACCTATGAAAAAATTAGATATGTAAAGAGGAGTGAATAATGAATATTGTATTTGCCGGTAATTATAAAGTATTTAAAGGAATGCTCTTAGGCACTTTAAGTATTATCAAGTACTATAAAGAACCTTTAAATTTATATATTTTAACAATGGAGTTAAAAGAACAAGATCCAGATTACATTGCTGTTAGTGATGAAGATATTAAATTATTAGAAAAAGTAGTGAAAGATGTTAATAAAAAGTCTACTGTCACGAAGATTGACGTAACAGGACTTTATATTGAGCATCTCCTTGAAAGTCCGAATAGTAAGACGCGCTACACTGCTTATACATTGTTACGTTTATTATTAGATGAAGTAGCGGGTATCCCTCTTAAAGTGCTTTATTTAGACACTGATGTTTTAGCAAACGATGATATAAGCCTTCTTTATAACACCGATATTAGTAATTACGAACTCGCGGGTGTGAAAGATCGTTATGGTCGTTTCTTTATGGGACCACGCTATTTAAACGCTGGTGTTTTATTACTTAATATGCAGAAGATTAAAGAAACTGGGTTATTTACTAAATGTCGTGCTTACTTAAATAAAAAAGAAGTATTTTTGAGTGACCAAACAGCGATTAATAAGTATGTCAAAAAGAAATTAATCTTAAAAAGAAGATTTAATGAACAAAAGCAAGTAAAAAAAGACACAGTTATTCGCCATTTTAGTATGCAATTTAGACTTTTCCCAAAGTTTCATTTTGTGAATATTAAACCGTGGCATAAAGATAGATTACATAAAGAGTATAAGTGTCACCATTTTGATGACATTTTAGAAAAATATGAAGCAATAACAAAGGAGAAATTATAAATTATGAAAAAAGAAATTCCAATATTTTTTGCGTGTGATGATAACTACATTCCGCTTCTTGGTAATGCCCTTTATACCCTTTTAAAGCATGCGAGTGAAGATTATCACTATACAGTTATCGTGCTTAACGCTGGGCTTAAAAAAAGAAATAAAGAACGAATCAAAGAATTTGAAACTAAACACGATAACTTAGAAGTTAAATTTGCCGATATTAGTAAATTAATTAATGAACATTACACAGATTTAGCCTATCGTCTTCGCGACTATTATAGCGTTGCCATTTATTTCCGGATGTTTATCGCGACGCTGTTTCCTGAATATGATAAAGCAATATATTTAGACGCTGATTTAATTTTAGTTAGTGATATTAGTGAACTTTATAACACAAACATTGAAGGAAAGCTAGTAGCGGCCATTAATGATAAATTAGTAAGTAGTGTTCCCACATTCGCAGCTTATGCGAATAATGCAGTAGGAATCAGTGCTGATGAATATTTTAATTCTGGTGTGCTCGTAATGAATCTTAAGAAATTTAGGGAAGATGATATTGAGACAAAGTTTTTATATTTACTAAAAACATATAATTTTGATACGGTTTGTCCTGATCAAGATTATTTAAATGTTTTATGCCGTAATGATAAAGTTTTACTCCACACTGGGTGGAATAAGATGCCACTAGAAGAACCTGGTTTTGATTACACAACACTTAAGCTATTACACTATAACTCATTTGAAAAACCATGGCACTATGACCATGTCCGTTACGGTGATAAGTTTTGGGAAGAAAGTGCAGGCAGCCCCTTTTATGAAGATCTTTTAAAGATTAGAAATAGTGTTGATGAAAACCATATTAAGAAAGGAAAGCAAGGCGCAGCGGCCCTCTTAGAAAAAGCACTCTATCTTGCAGAGCAAGACGAAGGCACTTTTAAGAAGACACTTGCGTTATAAATAGCGTTATGAAAGATATATTTGCCGCCCTCCGACCCCAGGTTAATAAAAATATTGAAAAAGCAATTAAAGACGGTGATTTAAACCGTAAAGTCATGCCTGGTGACCATGTTGTGACACCACTTGAGAGAGCAAAGTACATTGTTACTTATGATTTAGAAAAGAAAAGGTTACGCAGTAAAGTTAAACGGATTTTTGGGAACATTGTCGCTAATAAGAAAACACGAGATATCGCTAAATATATTGACATTAGTGGTTTAGAAAATGCTTCACCCTTAAAAGGAAAAGCTTTTATTATGACAAGCAATCACTATTCGCCCTATGATAACTTAATTGCTAGGCACTTAACAAATAAACTCGGTTATAAAAATAAATTGAGTATCATTATTAATGAAAGCAATATCTTTATGCCGGGAAAATTAGGTAAAATACTTCGCAGTGTTGATGTTTTTCCTTACGCGCAAGACTTCGAATATTTAGGTAAAAGGTTTAATCCTGCTGTCGGGAATGCGTTAAAGAAAAAAAGAGTAGTGCTTATTTATCCAGAACAAGAAATGTGGTTAGATTATCCGAAAACGAGACCACTTAAACCAGGAGCCTATCATTACGCTGCTAAGTTTAACGTTCCAATCCTTCCTATTTTTGTCACATGGAAAAAAGATGAAGAAGGTGTTACTAAATATACAATTAATATTGGTAAGCCAATATATAGTGACACTAAGATTAGTCTTGCAGTTAATAAGAAGAATATGCTTGAGGCTGATGACTCCTTTAAAAAGAGTGTTAGTCCGAAGTAAAGCAATAAGTACTTATATATTTTATAAATAGCGTGTAAAATTAAAGTATATGGAAATATTCATTAATTTAATAATAGATACACTGCTTACTGGATGTTATTTCATTGCTGTTGCTATTATTGTTTTATTTTTTAAATATGTCATTAAATTACAAGGTGAATGGTATCGTAAAATACTGCACCTTTTCTTTATGGGTTCAATCTTTCCTTTTACTTATCTTTTTGATTATTATTGGACTTCACTCATATCTTTAGCTGCTTTTCTTATTGTTGCGCTTATTGGTTTAACAATAATTGAAAGATATCCCTTTTACACTGAACTCCTAGCGGAACGTAAACCTGGTGAAATAAAAAGAAGTATCACAATTGCCTTTATTGTCTTTATGATCATTATCGGTGTTACTTGGGGGATATTTGGAGCAGAAAAGAAATACATTATTATCGCTAGTGTTTTAGGCTGGGGTATTGGTGACGCTCTTGCCGCATTAGTGGGGAAAAGAAATAACACTACAAGAATTAGTAATAAATTAGTGAGAAGTACTAAAACAATCGAAGGAAGCGCCGCAATGTTTATTGCTTCCACTATTACAATATTCTTAGTTATTTATTTTATTGGTAGTAATACACTTTGGTATAGCGTTATAGTTTCCTTAGTAGCAGGAGTAGTCGCTACTTTAACAGAGATGTGGACAAGAGAGGGGTGGGATACGCTGAGTGTTCCGCTTATTGTTATGTTAGTATTAATAATAGCGCAATTAATATTCTAATAGATTAAAGGAGGAAATATCATGTCACCTACTAGCTCATTTAATGTAAGTGCAGTTAAAAAATTCTACAACTTAGCGAAAAATAAAGATCATAGATACCACTCTTACGATTTATGCTTTAATACTTTTAAGATTTTTCTTAAAAAAGATATGTGTTCTGATGCTGATTATGACTATATGGCATTACACTTAGGAATGTATTTAGCAAGTTGGGGAATGTATCGTGGTTCTTCAAAATTATTAACAGATAAAAGTTATCAAGTTCACATTGGCGCAGTTAAAATATTATTAAATAAGAAATATCATAAACTCCATCAAATCTCACCTGATGGTTTGAATGAAGTAAATATAAAATTGATTTTGTTATTATTTAATGAATTAAGAACATATTATGGTGGTGAAAATGTTTCACCAACGGATACATTAATTACAAAAATAATGTTAGGAACATATGCTTGTTCAGTAGCACTAGACACGAGAGTAAAAGGTAACTTGGGTAAATTAAAAATAACTCAAACATTTGGAGAAAAACATTTAGAAGATATAAAAAACTATTATTTAACAAATAAAAAAATAATTGATGATATCGTTAGTTCAATTGGTAATGAAGATTATGGTGTTATCAAGTGCCTTGACATGGCTTTCTTCGGCTAATGTTGCTTGTCAAAAAAATATAGTATGTAAAATCATAAAGTTAGAGGCATCAAAAATTTTAAAAAAGTGGTTTTTAGAATTATAGTTCTTATTAATAATTTCATAAAATTAACAATTGCACTAACACCCTAAATGTAGACACCCTATAAAATAATTACTTGATTTTCAAAAACGGGAGGGAAACATGTATAATTTAGCAAATTTAAATGATGAAGAATTAGAAATACTAGCTAAAGATATTATGCAAGTAAAGTTAGGAATACCTTTGCAAAGATTTCCTAAAGGCCGTGACAGCGGGATTGATGTTTGCGATGTTACATTAAATCCTAAAGTTGTAATCCAAGTTAAACATTATATCAATAGTAAATGGCATGACTTAAAAACATCATTAAAAAAAGAGGTAATTAAAGTAGATAAAATAAAGCCTAAACAATATTATGTTTTTACTTTGAATCAGTACACTCTTTTGATGATTCCAACATAAAATATGTATTAATTAGAATAGTAGGTAGCATATCATCTATTTTACTTTGTACATTTATAGCTAGTGAAATAATTAAATTTAATTTTTTTATAAAACTTTCAAAGTATGGCGCATACTCTCTGCAATCCTATTATTTGCACGCTATTTTTCTAAAAATATTAAATTTTACTGCAGAGAGTACTTTGCATCAATGGTTATTATCTTTTGGTGCTGCCGGCCTGATGATTATTATGGTAGCGATAACTATGATAATTCTTTATTTCATCCCTTACTCACATTTAATACTGTTTGGTAAATCTTTTTCATATTATAAGTTTGAAGAAAAACTACCTAAAATTTTAAGGTAATATTTAAATTAACTAAAACTGGTCAATTATTTTTTAAATTTGTTGCAATAATTACATTAGACGATATTTTTAAAAATGTTTGGCAAAAAGAAAAAAACTAATGTTTGCCTCATCCATTGCCTAATATTTAGTGTAAATTTAATTCAATATATTTTAGTTTATGATTTTAACTTATTAAATTATCGAGAATTTTTCTAGAAAGTCTAAAAATGCATCTCGATTATACTTAAATTGTTCTTTAAATGTGTTTTCTCGTTTCAATGATAATTCATCTAAGTTGTTACTAATATACAGTAAAGTGTTAACGAGCTCATCATAATTACCTTGTTCAAAAAAATACGAATTGTCATTCGATAAAAGAGTTTCTACAGATTCAAATGTAGAAGACAAGGTTGGAACCCCAGCAATAAACATATCAATTACTGATCCCGGGGCACATTCAAAAATAAAACGAGAAGGAAAAACATGCAAGTCGTATTGTTGAAGTCTATAGTAAGAATCTATACCCTTGATAGTAAAGTCCTTCCCGAAATATTTAATAAAATCATATTTTTTTTCGCACTCTAATACAAAATTAATTAGTTCTAATTCTTCAGGCGTGCTTCCTGAACCACCCGCAATGTCAAGTGAAAAACGGTTAGATCCAAGTTTTTGATTTACTTCGATAATAGAATTAACAGCATCATATAACCCTTTTGCAGGTGAAATTCTAGAAAAGAAGATGCATTTAATTGACTGATTTTCTTTATATTTTCTAGGTTTAAAAGTAATATTATAATTCGGTTTGACACTTGGAAAAATTTGAAGTAATTCTTTTTTAACTCCTTTTTCAACCATTTGGGTAACAACATGTTCAGATTCAACAATTAACAATTCACATTTATTACAATCATTAAAATATAACTTCTTTTTTTCGAGTCCACGATATCCATTACCAATTATATAAAAATATTTTTTTGTTTTCTTTCTAGAAAAAATATTAACTAGATGAAGAGCGAAAGAGCCGCCAGCAAAACATTTTGATATAAAAATCCGATCATAAAAATTAAATAGTAAAAGTAAAATGAGTTTGATTGTTTGTAAATATTTATTTTTTGTGTAATCAATGATTCTAATATCATAAATATTTTTTGAAGCAATAGAATCAAGAACATCTTTTGATTTATTCCTTTCCCCATCGAAATATAAAGTTTTCGAAGGTAAAGATGCTATAAAAAGTAGTTTTTTCTTTTTCATTTTATCTACATCCCTTCTTAAAATAATTTTCTAAAGATTTTTAACTTTAATTTTTTGAAAAGGAGTCGAATGCTAATCTTACCTATTTCAATCATGGCCTTAGGTTTTAATTGTAGCTTTTGAGAATTAAGAGAATCTAACCCATACACTGAAACTACAATCTTTCGTATTAAACCACGTAGACATTATAATAGGAATTCATTAAAAATAATAGTAAGAGTGACGAATAATTCTTGTAGAGTAAAATATTTTTCATTTTTCTAACTTGTCAATTTAACCTTTTCATCTATTAGTTTTTATATACAATAGCAACAATAAAATTCAAAATGATATAATAAACGCTGTAGATTATTGATGAATATTAGCATTTGTTTTAGATCTATAAAAAAGTGAATTTTATTTATTAAAAAAATATCACGAATTATACATAAGAAATCAATAGCAAAATTATCACAATAGTCTTTAAATACTACAGCGATTATATGAAAGTCTCACAAAACATGGTAAAGAAAAGAAAAACTAGCAAAATAAATATAATAACTTTAACACTTTCTATTTTTGCTTCGCTTATTGGTGTTGTGCTGAATTTATATTTAGCGCGAATGCTAGAAGCTGAGTTATTTGGTAAGTTGCAATATCTAATAGCATTAGTTAATACATGCGCGCAATTTATGATATTTGGAATTAACTCATTTCTAATTAGGGAACTTAAAAACGAAAATAGAAGTGAAGGCATAATGAATAAAGCTTTTAGTTTGTATTTTATTGTCGTTATTTTTATGTTGCCATTTATGTTCTTAGGTCTCTATTACTTTTCTGATCTTAGAAACAATAATTTAACATTAACATTTATTGTCATTGTTTCTGCAATAATTATGGGAATAAATGTCCTAGTATCAGCATATCATCAAGGACACGGAAAATATTATCTTTCAGTAATTTTTGAAAGTTTGATTCCTAGGCTAATCTTGTTTATATGTGCCATCATTTTTATAACATTAAATCTCTACAATGGTTTTGAATTAAAGTATATGATTGTATATTTAATTGTATATGCATTAGTTGCAATTCCATTTACAATAAAGTTATTTAAAAAAATTGATCTAAAAATTCAGAAGGGTGATTTTATATCTATTTTGTTCTTATTTGGAGTTACAATCACCTATTCATTAGGGAATGATTTAACAAAAGTGTTACAAGGCACACTTTTTAAAAATAATGTCGCTATTGGAATTATATCCATTTCAATTAGTATTGTTTCTTTAGTTAGAATATTTACTGCGGCATTGAATAATATTGTTAAACCAATATTTGCAAAATTACAGCGAGAACAAAATATTAAAGAACTCATTGAAGTGTATCGGTTCGACACGAGAATGAACTCTTATTTAGTAATCCCGCTTTATCTATTTTTTATTATTCATAGTTCTAATTTTTTACAAATTTTTGGTGCTTCATACACTGCTTATCCCAATATATTAAGAATAATAGCGTTAGCTCATATGGTTAGTGAGTTTTTTGGTCCTAATGGCACATTGCTGGTAATGAGTGGTAATGAAAAATGGGAATTGGTAAATGGTTTCATATATTTTGCTTTTTATTTTCTTTTTATATTTGTTTTGTCTTTTGATGAAATTCATGGCTTATGCTGGGCGCTTTTTTTTGCACAAATAGCAGTTAATATCGCTAAATATATTGAAGTTTACTTAATTTTCAAGATAACGCCGTTAGATTTAAAAACTTTGATTACTGAAGCATTAATAATACTTGTAAATATTTTGATCATATTTCCACTAAAATTTATTAATATACTTTGGGTATGGTTTTTGATTGGAATAGTGGTGGGTGTTCTATTAGTGCTATTGAACTGTTTTATCTTATCACTCTATAGAAAAAAAGATTTTAAAACCTTTTTAGAAATTAGGTTATAAAATTCTTTAAGATTATAGATTTTTAAAATTTGACTATGGGTGCATGCACTAGTCAACTAAATGTAGACACTTTAATAACTTGATAGTCACTACTTTTGATTAAGTAGATAATTTTGTTTAAATTGGGCTGGAGTTAAGTAATTTAAGGCATATGCTGGTCTTTCATTATTA
>Ga0208461_1000870_pt1 | contig 28460 bp, 30 predicted proteins | sample AD_JPNTR4_MetaG_FD_184448 | JGI IMG/M metagenome (GOLD analysis project Ga0208461, IMG submission 184448) | Active sludge microbial communities of municipal wastewater-treating anaerobic digesters from Japan - AD_JPNTR4_MetaG (SPAdes) (version 2) | ecosystem: Engineered > Bioreactor > Anaerobic...
GAAAACAACATCGCCCGGTCTCAATAGCACAATACTGTCAAAATCCAGATCAACACGAACTTCATTGTAACAAGGCCGGATGGTGATATCTGGCGGGTCCTTTGGGAATCTGAGTTTGTCAGAAAAGACAGCCATGGCAGCGCCCACAAGAGTATAGATCGATCCTACAGCTATACCGGTAGTGGCCGCATCGCCTGTCCCAAAGCTCAAGAGGACTCGAAAGCGGAGTATGTCCAGGCCTCTCTTGAAGATTTGCCCGCTAATAGACTGGATGAATCTTTCCTGTGGTATTCCGGGTTTTTCGTCTTTATCTTCCGACAAGTGCTGCTTAGGTTTATTCCTGAGTATCCTTCTAAACGTGCCGGCAATCAGCACCCAGGCGTTCTCAGGATTCCTGATAAGCTCTTGAAGGGTAGAACTTATCAGTTCTTCCGGGCTGTCTTGATTTAGACGTGTTACGTCATGGGTTCTATATAGAGTGAACCATATCAGTCCGTTCATAATCCCTAAGCTGACTCGGGCAAGTGTCTGCTTTCGATTAAGAGTAAGTTGTATACGGACATGTACAGGCACGACAAACACAACTAAGGCAAAGCCTGCTATGCTGAGAATAAGAAATAGAAGAACCCATTTCATTGAAAGACTTCGCTTTGATAGATCATAAGGATATTTTTTTCCTAATCTGAACCGGGTATTCCAAGGAGCGAATCTGAGTCTTCGCTGAGCGGCGGAAGCTCATCGAGGGATGCAAGGCCGAACCACCTGAGGAACGCTGATGTAGTGGAGTACAATGCAGGACGCCCAGGCGCCTTTTTTCTTCCGGACACACGCACAAGGCGTCTTTCCATGAGCGTGTTCAGAACACTGTCTACTCTGACACCTCGAATACTCTCCAACTCAGGCTTGGTAATAGGCTGTCTGTAAGCGATTATCGCAAGTGTCTCCAATGCGGGGCGGGATAAACTTTGCCTGACCTCAATATTGAGGCGGGACACATAATCAGCCAACTCAGGCCTTGTAGTCATCTCATAACCGCCTGCCACAAAGATTATCTGAATACCGGATTTCTCTCGCTTGTACTTATCTTGAATGTCTCTTACTATGGATTCTATCGTCCGGGAGTCAAGGCTGATTATCTCTCCTATCCGTTTCGGAGAAATCGGGCTGGGCGATGCGAAAATCAAGGCCTCAATTATGGCCTTAGCCTCACTGTACTCCATCGGCTTCTCCCCCTGGCGCAAAGGCTATCATGATTTCGCCGAAATGTCGATCCTGTCGAACAATTATCTCTCTGAGCCGGATGAGCTCAAGAAGCGCAAGGAAAACCCCTATTACACCTGAGCGCGTGACAGGTTTCTGGAAAAGCTCACCAAAAGCCACTTCGTCCTTTCCCCGAATGCAGGAACGGATATGATCCATACTCTTCTCAAGGAAGAGTTCATCTTGGGGGACATGCGAAAACTCTTCACGAGGCGCATCCTTCAGAATATCCTTTAGGGCGGAAAGCAAATCTTCAAGCTCTATTTCAGTCGATACCACCGATGTTTCCAACCGGTCAATCTCAACAGGACGGCTCCTAGGAAAGACATCGCGCCAGGCAGCGTCACGCCTGGCTAATTCCTCAACTGCATCCTGAAATACCCGATATTCCATTAAATGAGTAAGGAGAGCTTCATTAGACCACTCTCCCTCCGCGTCATATAAGGAGCCTTCTTCTGACTCCGGCTCAGGTTCACCCTCTATCTCACCGTTTTGATATTCCTCAGGGGGTAAGAGTTTCTCCGCTTTTGCCTTTATGACATCGCTGGCTGCTGAAAGAAAGTCTCCGACATAATCTAAGTCAGGCTTCCCTATAACCCGCTCTATCTCGTGCATTGCCTCCCGGAGAGCATTGAGAGCTGAGACGGATGAAGGATCCACTTCTCCTTTCTCCAGGCCGCGCGTCAATTCTTCAAGAGCTCTGATGGGCTGTAGGCGCTCGCTGGGAGCATCCTTCAAATTCTCATCGCCTGCCTAACCTCTTCCAAAGTCGCCTCAGCGATAATCCTGGCCTTTCTCGCTCCTTGTTCCAAGACTTCATGAACGATCCCGGGATTTCTCTCAATAGCCTCTCTTCTCGCACGAATCGGCTCTAAGTACTCATTGAGCGCATCAGCTAACTTCCGTTTGCACTCAACACATCCTATACCTGCGCTTTTGCATTCTTTTTGAATTTCATCAAGGCTCGGTTTTGAGAAGACTTTATGAAACGCGTACACAGAACACACATGAGGGTCACCTGGATCCCGTCGCCGTATCCTCTTAGGATCTGTAACCATGTTCGCCACAATGTTCTTGACTTCGTCGGCGCTTGCCGACATTTCAATGATATTTCGATAACTCTTGCTCATCTTCCTGCCATCAGTGCCGGGAAGTAAAACAACCTCATTGAGACGTTCTTTAGGTTCCGGGAAAACAGGCTCATAGAGGAAGTTGAAGCGTCTTGCAATTTCCCTTGTAAGTTCTAAATGAGGCAATTGATCTTCTCCTACAGGCACGACTTGGGCTTTATAAACCAAGATATCGGCAGCCATAAGCACAGGATACCCCAGAAATCCATGGGTCATAATGTCTTTTCCCTCAAGCTCTCTAAGCTGCTCTTTATAAGTCGGACACCTTTCCAGCCATGAGAGGGGGGTAATCATGGATAAGAGAAGGGACAACTCTGCATGTTGCTTAACGTCAGATTGCTTGATTATTAAGCTCTTTTCCGGATCTATTCCGGCAGATAAATAATCGATCACCAAATTCATGGTGTTTTCCCGAATCTCACCGGTATCTTCATAGCCTGTCGTAAGGGCATGCCAGTCTACAACGGCAAAGACACACTCATACTCGTCTTGCAGTTTAACCCAGTTGTCGAGGGCACCCAGGAGATTCCCAAGATGGAGTCTTCCGGTAGGTCTCATACCACTGAATATTCTTGGTTTCGACATACATCTATCTCCCCTTGTCTAGAGAATTCTCCGGCCCGAAATGAGGAAGGCCAAGAATCTCATGATAGGCATCATTATGGTGGATGTAGCCCCTGTAAAAATCAGAAGCAGCAGAATGAATTGACCATATTGCTCCAATTGCTGATAAATGTAAAGATTCTTGCCTCTCAAAAACACAAGAAGTAGCCTTGAGCCGTCCAAAGGCGGTATCGGAATAAGATTAAATGACGCAAGGCCAAGATTTATGATAATGGCAAAATAAGAAATCAGATCAAAGTAATATGGCATAGATATGCCTAATCTATATGGCAAAGCGAAAAGAAAAGCTAAAACCACATTGGAAAGAGGGCCTGCCACACCCACGAGAGCCATTCCCTGCCGCCAATTCTTAAAATATGCAGGATTTATTGGCACAGGTTTTGCCCAGCCGAATCTACGGGTAATTATCAGTGCCAGAGTGCCGAAAACATCTAAATGAGCCAAAGGATTAAGGGTTAGACGGCCTTCCCAGCGAGGGGTAGGATCTCCCAGAGCGTCAGCAGTTGCAGCATGAGCAAACTCATGAACTGTAAGTGACAGTAATATTATCGGTAAGGTCAAAAACATAGACGACAAGGCAGCCATATATCTCCCTCCGCACTGTTCCTTGAACCACTTTAGCGTGGGTTGCCTGCTGCAGGCAAATGGGGGTAAATCCCCGTTGCATCGACTTGAGCCAACCGAGCAGGCATTCTGTCTCTCGCCACCAGATTCGCGTAGGTTTCCCTCTCTACAACGATATCAGCCAAACCTGCCTTCGCGAATATCACGGCAGGTCTGGGGTATCTGTTATAATTACTTGCCATGGAATAATGGTAAGCCCCTGTGGTAAGGAGTGCCAGCAAATCACCGGGTTTAACTTGAGGCATCTTCGCATCGACAACTAACATATCCCCTTCTTCACAATGCTTACCTGCTATAGAGACTGTCTCGGTAGGCTCTTCTGTTGCCTTGTTGGCTAAAACAGCCTCATACTCGGCCTGGTATAACGCGACTCTTGGGTTCTCAGACATCCCGCCGTCAACCATGATGTATTTTCGAAGCCCCGGTATATCTTTGATTGCACAAACAGTATATAATGTGGTGCCTGCTTCACCTACGATGTAACGCCCCGGTTCCACCATGACACACGGGAGATCCAAACGTTGGGTATGACAGGACTCGCGAATGACCTGGGATACTCTCTTGGAGTATTCATCAATGGAAAGCGGAGTATCACAAGACTTATACCTGACACCGAATCCGCCTCCGAGGTTCACCTCGCGCAAACTGTACCCGAATTTCTCTTTGACATCTCCTGCAAAATCCATTACAACCTGAGCTGCCAGAACGAAAGGCTCCACGTTAAGTATTTGAGACCCAATGTGGCTGTGGACTCCTTCAAGAACGAGATATTCGGAAGCCAGCACTCGTTCCACTGCTTTCATAGCCTGCCCGTCAGTTATTCCAAGCCCGAACTTGGAATCTATGAGGCCTGTTTTGATATAGTCATGTGTATGCGCTTCCACCCCGGGATTAAGACGAATCTGAACATGCGTTCTTTTCCTCGACTTTCGCGATACCTCAGAAAGCAGGTCAAGCTCGTCAAGGTTATCTATTATGAATCTTCCCACACCGACCCTGACTCCCATTTCTATTTCCTGGCGGGTTTTGCAGTTTCCGTGAAACAGAATATTTTCCGGCGGAATCCCGGCTTCAAGAGCTGTAAACAGTTCTCCCCCGGAGCACACATCAAGGCCCAGCGACTCTTCATGGATGAGTCTGCACATGGCAAGAGTGCAAAAGGCCTTGCTTGCGTATGCCACAAAAGCCTTCGGATAGTATTTCAGAAGCGATGTCCTTATCTCACGGCTCTTGGCGCGAATCATCTCCTCATCCATGACATGAAGGGGGGTGCCAAAGTCTCTTGCAAGGCGGGTGGCGCGACAACCACCTATCTCCAATTCTCCGTCACTTGTAATTTGTATAGACCTATATAGCTCCAATTTAGCCTCTCCCATCCAAAAACAGCGGACTGGCCGTCCTGTCCGCACGTTCGAGTCCTTATTATTAGTTCCGGTCAATCCTGCCGCTTATACCATTAATATCGTTCTGCTCCAAGGAATAGCTTGTTTCAAATAATAGCATGCAAGCTACCTGGGGTCAAGAGAATCCGCTGCTTTGTCCCTACTTTGTCCGGCCGGTTTTGTTCTTTCTTTACAGCGAATCCCATTTACCGCACCTAGAACCCCACCTGGCAATGGTCTCATGATCCATAGTAATGTTTACAATCTCACAAAGATTCGAACAGCCCTTACATTCGAAGGTCCGGGTGGCATAGTCTCTGTCAACCGCTTCAAATCCACGAAACTTCGATTGACCGTCTTTTCTTCTTCTTTCCTCCGCAGCCACCAACGCAGCGCCTAACGCCCCCATCACATCATAATGTTCCGGCACAACGACTTGTGTGCCTAGTTCCTTCTCAAAAGCAGCTTTCATGCCTGCATTGGCAGCAACGCCGCCTTGGAATACTATAGGGGGTTTAATAACCTTCCCTTTTCCGACATTATTCAGGTAATTTCGGACAAGGGCATCGCATAAGCCGGAGATTATGTCTTCAATTCTGTGTCCCATTTGCTGCTTGTGTATCATATCTGACTCAGCGAACACTGCGCACCTACCTGCAATTCTCACAGGCGCCACAGCCCCGAGCGCAAGTTTGCCGAACTCATCTATAGCTATACCGAGCCTGGCAGCTTGTTGCTCCAGGAAGGACCCTGTGCCTGCCGCACATACAGTATTCATAGCGAAGTCAATAACCACCCCCTGTCTGAGAATAATAATTTTCGAATCTTGGCCCCCGATTTCAATTACTGTTTGGACGCCAGGCACCTTATAATTGGCAGCTACTGCATGAGCGGTAATCTCGTTCTTAATGCAATCAGCGCCGAGAATAACTCCTGCCAGCTTCCTGCCGCTGCCCGATGTTCCTACTCCGAGGATTTCCATATCCCGCGCACAAGGAACAAGATGTCTCATCCCTTCTTTCACAGCGCCTATCGGGTCTCCCTGAGTCCTCAGATAGATTTTCTCTTTCAGCACTCCTGCCTCATCTATCAACACTAAATTGGTGCTGACAGAACCGACATCCACTCCGAGATATCCGGAGCTTGCCACCGGGAATCACCTCCTTGCGCGGCGCGACATCTGAACTAAGTCAATAAAAGCTTCAAGACGCGTCAAGACGCCTGTGCCTGACGAATGCTCATCAAAAACAAGAGTCATTACAGGAATTCCAAGATCCCTTGAAACCGTAGGAAGTAAATCCTGAGCTATGATTTCCGGCATACATGTGAACGGAGCAACTTGAATTACCCCGTCCAACCCCTGTCTGGCATAATCTACGGTAGATGCTATGGTCTCCACTCCATGACCACCGACGAAATGACATAAATAAGGTTTAGCAAGTTCATATGGAAGCTTGGATTTTCGAAAAATGCGAAACGCATCCTTTACTACATGTTCCACTATCCAATCACTGAGGTAGATTGACCTATATACCAAGACTCCCATCTCGCCCAGGCACTTTTCAATTTCGCAGTTGACAAAGGGTTCGAGGACCATAAACACTTCTCCGACAATACCGATTCGGGGTTTCTTTGAGTCTGTCTTTCTACACACAGACTTCATTGCTTCTTTTCCGTTCTCAAGGGCAAAGGCTACGGCCTTAGGACTGTCTGCTTCATCTATGCACTTTAAAGCCGCCTCGAGGGCGGACGAAACACAACCCCTTGACTCTTCAAACGGGCGAAGTTCGAGGGCAAGCTTCTCCAAAGCGTCTATGGCAGTAAGCTTGCTCCATCCAATATGCCCGGCGCGAATATACTGTGTGACAGGTTGCGCTCCCGTAATCTCACGGAGTTGCCGAATAACATGGTCAAGTCTTCCTTGCGGAGGTTCCACCACAATCATCTTGAAGTCATATCCAAGTCCTTCCAGGATTTGCCGTTGGACTTCGCCGTATAATCCAAGGCGGCACGGTCCTATACCACCTACCATTACAATGGTGTCCGCGCCTTTCTCCAAGGCTTCCAGGTAGTTTCCGATATTCACTTTCAGCGGAAGACATGCGAACTCAGGAGAATGCAGCGAGCCCAGAGACATTGTGCGTTTAGTAGGAGGCGGAGGTAACACCACGTCAATTCCCAGCGCTTCTAAAAGGGCTTTTCCTGCTATGTGCGAATTACCCAGACGTGCAAAGGTTAATTTCATCGAAGCATCGACCTCTCAGCAATATCTACGAAAGCTTCGAGCCTCGTCTGGATACCGGCTTCTCCTGTGTGTTCATCGACTATTATCGTCATGAACGGAACTTTGCGCTGACTTCTTATGGACTCTTGTTGCAGGAGCTCACCGATGAAAGAGTCAGGACCACAAGCGAATGCACTCATTTGTAGGCATCCGTCTACAACTCCGGGCGTCAGAAAATAGTAGCCCGCTCCAAGCAGCCTTCTGCCCATGGTCCAGAACACCCGCTTCGGAGATTTCGCTGCCTCTCTTTCAATAATTGCAGGCGACAGCATATCCATAGTCACTACGTTTGCGCCCATCGACTTAAGCCTATCTAAAACGTTCATTCCAAGAAAAGAATCATAAATGATGTAAGGATGGCCCAAGAGACCGATGACAAGAGGTCGAGTTTCTGCGCCTTTTCTCCATGTCAGAGCATTATGGGGGATTGCGGAGTTTTCGAAATCCTGCCCATCGTATATATTAAGCTTTATCATAGCGTCAATAGGCGTAAGTCCTGCCTCGAGGAGCCGGATAAACGCTTCATATGTATGTTGCGCTTTTCGCCTTGCGGTAGATATCCTCAGCGAATTTTGCGTAAAAAGCCTACCTGTGGCATAAACCTCTCTCTTGAACGCTTTTCGGTTTCGGCTCATGTCAATGCAAGGATCGAGTATTTGCCTGATGCCTGTACAGTTATGTCTTACCATGTCAGGAAGACCCATTAGTTTCGGGCATATATACGCCTTCTTTTCAACAGAAACCAGTCGCGGGACGAACACTCTGTCACATGCACCGGAGAGACTTTGCACATGACCATGGAAAGCCTTTACCGGCAGACACGCCTCATCTACTGTAACTTTGATCCCTGAATCTATTACTGCCTTCGTAGTCTTGCCTGAGACTTTGCAAGTCCGGCCAAGGGATTCAAAAAACACCCTCCAAGCCGGATAATAGTAATAAAATAACAGAGCCCGGGGAAACCCTATAGTCTCTTTCACAGAGGATTGTCACCATCCTTGCCAAATTCTCTTATCTCCTTAAGATGAATACCTGCCGCCCTGACATTGCGGGAACGCTGAGACATACAGCGTAAACTATCGGAGCCTAGGATCGTGGACTGAAGAAGAGAGCAAAGATGGCACTGAAGAATACAGCTACTGCCAGCCCCTGCCCTGTGAATTCAAACGCGCCGGTAAATAGGCCGATAATACCGGATCTTTCTGCCTCCAAGAGAGAGCCTTTAGCGATAGACGCCCCAAATCCTGTAACCGGCACCAGTGCGCCTGCTTTTGCGAACTCAAGAAAAGGCTGGTAAACCCCGAAACCACCTGCAATAGCCCCAAGCACCGTAAACATGACGAGCATGTGTCCGGGAGTGAGAGTCGTCAAGTCGAGTATTAATTGGCCCAAACCACAGATTAGCCCTCCGATGAGAAATGCGATTATGTAGTCCACAGACTGAACCTTCTTTCTACCACTCGATTACGATAGCATGGCCGATACCGGGAATAGTCTCTCCCTGTTGAGAGCTTAACGGACTCAGCAAGGCGCCGGTGGCTATGAGCAAGATCTTGTTCAGTTTTCCTCTCTCCATCTCTCGCAACACATGACCGAAGGTAACAACAGCCGGACATGCGCATCCGCTCCCCCCTGCCCCTACCCGTTGAGTCTTACAGTCAAAAATCATAAGGCCGCAATCATTGTGATTATTTCCAACATCTAAACCTGCGTCTTTTGCCAGCTCTCTGAAGAGCTCGCTTCCAACGCGCCCGAGATCACCTGTGAGAATCAAGTCATATGTATCCGGATCTTGTCCTGTATCAGCTACGTGCCGGAGCAATGTGTCGGCAGCAGCAGGCGCCATGGCAGCGCCCAAGTTGCATGGGTCTTTTATCCCGAGATCTATGACCTTGCCGGTAGTAGCCCAAGTAACCCTTGCGCCGTTCCCGGAAGACGCAAGAACCAAGGACCCGGCGCCGGTCACAGTATACTGGGACGTAGGTTTATGTTGAACATTCAGTTCTATCGGGTATCGAAACTGGCGCTCCGCTGTTTGATAATGACTTGAGCATGCGACCAGAACATAATCAGCGAACCCACCGTCAATTATCATGCCACCGAGAGCTGTCCCCATAGCGCATGTAGAGCATGCCCCGTAAACTCCAAGAAAAGGAATAGCCAGTTGTCTCGCGGAAAAGCTTGCTGAGATAATCTGATTCAAAAGATCGCCTGCAATGTAGTAATCGACTATATCTTTGCTAATCCCTGAGCGCTCTATAGCGATCTGGGCAGCCTGTTCCAAGAATTTCCGCTCGCCTTTCTCCGCGGTCTTCTCACCGCAAGTCAGATCAGGCAATACCACGTCGAAATCCCCGGCAAGAGGCCCACGTCCTTCCATAGGCCCTACTACAGTGCCTGTCCCAATAATTATCGGGGGATTTGTGAATTTGCGGGTTGCCTGTCCAATCTTCTTCGATGCCACAGTGCCGTATTCCCCTTAAAACTATAATCTTGTAATGAACTTTATAAAAGCGGCAAATACTCCGCTCAAAATGCCATAGACTATAACAGGTCCTGCAATGATAAACATCTTGCTGCCCATTCCCAAAACCCAACCTTCATGCTTAAAATCAATGGCGGATGCAGCGATTGTGTTAGCGAACCCTGTAATTGGCACTGCAGCCCCTGCCCCGGCAAACTCCGCAAACTCATCATAAATCCCGAATGCGGTCAGAACGATTCCTAAGAAAATCATGATTGCAAGAGTAGGCGCAGACGCTGCACTGATATCCTGTCCTCGCTCCATAAAGATGCCTAAGACAACTTGGCCTATTGCACAAATACCGCCCCCTGTCATAAATGCAACGAGGAAATTTCGGAGGTACGGAGGCTTCGGCTTTCTTTCAGCCACCAATTGCTGATAAACCTTTTGTCTGCGCGTTTGCTCCTGGACCTCCTGGATGGTCTCAGGCATCTTTGTCATCTGCTTTTTGGCCTTTTGTGACGGCACCTTCGGTATTCCCCCTCACTGATATGCAGCGGATATAAGCTATTGCTAAGTGCCGTCCACAGAGAAGGCCACGTTCACATTTGCCTTGTACTTGGCGATCTCGCCGTTTTCTATAGAAGCGGTCATATTTAACACTTCGACGCCTGTAATATTCCGGATTGTTTTACACGCTGCACTGATAGCTTCCTGTACCGCATCCTCCCAACTTGTTGTTGATTCACCGAGTAATTCCACAACTTTCACTACTGACACCTGTTGTGCCCCCTTTCTCTTTTCTAATTATGCGCATGTCACAAGGGTTTAATTCTCCCGGAATTTAAGGGATGCGGCGTTATGCGAAACAGACGCCCATAGGGCATGAGGAAGGCCAAGATGCAGGATAGGACTACATTCGCATCTACATGACATCAAGTTCTTGTCGCAAGCGTTTCAAGGCATTTTTCTCAATCTTGCTGACTTGCGGTTGGGAGATGCCAAGTCGCTTTGCGACTTGCGTCTGTTTGAACTCAGAGAAAAACCTCATCTCAATTACCGCGCGTTCAGTAGCATCCAGAAGCTTCATAGCTTGTTGAAGGGCAATAGATTCGATTCTTTCGTCGGCAAAGGACGAAGAAGAGATTCCATCCTCAATATGCAGCGAATCATCAGGGGAAACAGGTTCAGAAAGAGATACAACGGGTCTTAAGACATCTTGGGCCTCAACTATTTCTGCGTTGCACAGCCCGGTCTTCTCGGCAATTTCCGAAATACTGGGTTCTCGCCCAAGTTCAGCCCTTAGAACGCCTAAGGCTTCTTCAACCTTGGCAGCTCTGTCCCTGAGGGTTCTTCCAATCTTGAGCCGTCCTAAGGAACGCAGATGTTCCCGAATTGTCCCGAGGATAACCGGAACAGCATACGTGGAAAAGCGGGTTCCGCATGATTCGTCAAACCGGTCAGCTGCCTTCAGAAGTCCGATACATCCTACCTGGAACAGATCTTCCCTGTCATCTATCTCAAGGGGAAACCTATTCACTATACTCATCACGAGGCGCAGATTCCGTGAGACCAATTCATCTCGCGCTTCTCCGTCCCCAGCGCGGATACGCTTTTTCAGCTCATACACCTCTTCGTTGGTGAGTAGGGGTGCAGAGGAAAATTGGATTTGACTAGACTTCCTTGTCATCACTGTCCTTCGCCGCCCCATGAGGTGACTTTCTTATCACAACTTTAACCCCTTCTCCGGGGACGGAAGATACATGGAGTTCATCGGATAGTGCTTCCATTATCGTAAATCCCATACCCATCCGATCCGGATCCGTGGTAAAAGCCGGCGTCTTTGCCTGACTTACATCAGCTATTCCCTTTCCGAAGTCTTCGATTATGACAGTGAGGGTATCATTACATCTTGCTGCAGACAACCGAATAATGCCTCCGGAAACGTCGTAACTGTGGAGTACAGTGTTGGATACCGCCTCTGACACCACTAACTTAACATCATCGATTTCTTCAAGAGTAAATGAGCTGATTTGCGACGCGAAGCAGGCAACCGCCACTCTGGCAAATTCCACGTTTTCAGGAACTGCAGGAAACTCCAGGGTTACATGGTTTTTCACACTCATAAGGTTACACCCCCACAGCCTTGGCCCATGCTTCATCTTCTGTGTCACAAATAGGAATGACACCTGCTAAGCCTGACAATTCCAGCGCACGTCGCGCCTGTGGCGAGGGAGCTACCACTATGACATTCCCCCCGTGGGGCCTGAGCCTCTTATATCTGCCTAGAATCACTCCTAACCCTGAGCTATCAATAAAGGTAACCTCCTGCATCATAAGAAGGATGTCTGTTATATCAGGATTCGCGTCGAGCTGCTCTTCAACTGCGCTACGAAAGCTCGGAGCCGTATTCAAGTCGAGCTCTCCCCAAATGCCCACTACCAGAACACGGCCAATGACCCTGACTTCAGTCTCCATTCATAATCCTCCTTCTCTCGTCCCGTCCCATCCCTATTCTCCGGTCAGATAATTACTCCTTCCGTGAGTCATAAAAAAAGAAAAGCAGCCTCGTTGGGCTGTTGGAAGACGCGGACTTAGGGAGTCTATTTTCCGTTAACCCTAAACAAGGCACGGAGAAGGTTTCGGGTGATACGAAACACTACCCTGAAAATGTTGCCTCTCTTCACTTCTTCGGAAGCTAGCAGGCTGATCCTGCCCAGATTTGAGCCATCCTCGGTCAGGGCGAGCATTTCACCGATCTTCTGACCCTTGGCCACAGGCGCGTCAACCTTCTTCGGCAGCACAATTTCATGCCTTACCTTTTCTTCTTCTCCTCGGGGCACAACAGCAACCAGGCGGTTTTCACAAATCACGTCCACCTTATCTGCAACCCCTCTGGTCACTTCCACTGCACCAATAACCTGGCCCTCCTTAGCTAATTCAACCCCGGCGAAGTGCCTGAATCCAAGGTTAAGCAAGGCTGACGCTTCATTGAAGCGTGTGGTTGAATCAGAGGCCTTAAGTACAACAGAAATTAACCTGAGATTGCCCTTCTCCGCGGTCGCTGCAAGGCAATAACCTGCTTCTTCCGTGAAGCCGGTCTTCAGCCCGTCAACCCCTTCATACGATTTGATGAGACGATTTGTGTTCACAAGGATGTTTTTTCCACCACGGACATAGTCGATCCAAGTGGTAAACCATTCATGGACCTTTGGATAATGCAGTAAAGCCCTGGACATAAGGGCAATATCCCTTGCTGTTGAATAGTGATCCGGATGAGGCAGCCCTGAGGCGTTAACGAAATTGGTTCCTGTCATCCCCAATTCCCGTGCGCGCTTATTCATCATGTCCACGAAAGCTTCCTCACTACCGGCAATATGCTCCGCCACCGCGACACTGGCATCATTTGCGGAGACAATGGCAATTGCTTTCATAAGGTCCTCTAAGGACATTTCTTCCCCAACTTCTAACCAGATTTGAGAGCCTCCCATTTCCATCGCTCTCTGACTGGTGACCACCATATCACTGAAGCGGACTTTGCCTTGGGCTACTTGCTCCATAACCAGAAGTATTGTCATAATCTTTGTGATACTGGCAGGAGGGAGTCGTTTGTCCGGGTTTTTCTCAAAGAGGATCTTCCCGGAGGTCGACTCCATGAGCAAAGCAGACTCGGCAGTAATCGGAATGCTCGGCACAAGAGTTGGCTGCTCAGCCTCTACCCGGAGAGGTTCATACACTCCGGTGATAATTAATCCGAAAACAAGGATGACGCTGACGCCGGCAAGGAATGTCTTTGGTACGACACTTCTTGTGCCCACTTTTACTTCCTCCCTGTCATAGCATGCGCCGAATCTGCATCTGTACACGTACATATTCACATGGGCGGGGCGATATACCCCACCCACGTGAAAAAGGGAGTCTTACAAGTATTCAAGCTGCTTTTCTCAGTCCTCAATAACTTGCTTTATGAGCTGAGGGACAACGGGTTTATCCTGGGAGACCTTATATGATGACATCACAAGCTCCGCAGCAGGCTCAAGCGTGTCCCAATTATTCGTATGGAGCATCACTAAGGGTTCGCCCTCGTCCACCTTATCTCCTAGTTTCTTCAGGACGATAATGCCGGCTGCAGGATCTATAGTATCGTCTTTTGTTCTGCGTCCTGCGCCTAGGATCATGGAAGCTACCCCAATCTTCTCTGCGTCAATTTCGCTTATATAGCCCGACTGAACACTCGGAACCGCCTCCAGGCACCTGGCGGACGGGAGAACAGCATCCGCGGCATCGATGACCCTTACATCACCGCCTTGATTGGATATAAGGTCAGCGAATTTGCTTAAGGCAGCTCCGGTCTTTAAGGCGTTTACCAGGCTTATCCTGGCTTCCTCAGTGTTCTTGGCCTTACCCCCAAGAACAAGCATGAGGGATCCTAGGGATAGGCAAAGCTCCCGAAGGTCTTCAGGGCCTTCCCCGCGTAGGGTATCAATGGCTTCCATAACTTCAAGGGAATTGCCTACGGCGTATCCTAAAGGTTGATTCATATCACTGACTACAGCCGCCCCCCTCTTCCCTGCCCCTCTCACAATATCCACCATTAATTCGGCCAGGCATAATGCATCGTCTTCTGATTTCATGAATGCGCCTTTGCCGGTTTTCACGTCAAAAACAATGGCATCCGCCCCGCAAGCGAGTTTTTTGCTGCATATACTGCCTGCTATTAACGGTATGCTATCTACTGTAGCAGTCACATCCCGAAGCGCGTAGAGCTTTTTATCAGCAGGCGCGATGGAAGCTGTCTGTCCCACGACAGCAATTCCTATTGTGTTGACTGCCTTTATGAATTCGTCCTTTGGCAAGTCGACACAAAAACCGGGGATAGATTCCAGCTTATCCAAGGTGCCGCCTGTGTGGCCTAACCCCCTGCCTGACATCTTTGCTACAGGAACCCCACAAGCTGCCACAAGCGGCGCAAGAACCAAGGTGGTTTTGTCACCTACCCCACCTGTGCTGTGCTTGTCAACTTTCACATCGCGAATATGGGAAAGATCCACGCTTTCACCCGAGTGAACCATGGCCATTGTCAGATTACATGTTTCTTCAACGCTCATCCCCTGGAAGAATACGGCCATTAGCCAGGCGGACATTTGGTAGTCAGGAATGTCGCCTGAAGTGAACCCGGTGATAAGGAAGTCGATCTCGTCCTTGGACAGCTCATAGCCACGTCTCTTCTTTAATATAATGTCATAGACTCTCACGTCGACCCCTCTCTTCTTCTCCACCCGCGCGTGGGTGGGTCCTGTCATATATCTCTTTTAGTTTTCCTTTAGTGAGATGGGTATATATCTCTGTAGTAGCAATATCTGAGTGCCCTAGCATTTCTTGGACAGACCGCAAGTCCGCGCCGTTCTCCAAGAGATGTGTGGCAAAACAATGACGGAGAATATGAGGGGTCACCTCTTTTGAAATACCGCATTTCTTTGCGTAACCCTTGATAATTTTCCAAAAACCCTGTCGGGTAAGCCTCTTTCCTCGGCAATTCACAAACAGAGCCTTCTCGTTTCTGCTTTGCGCCAGTTGCCTCCTTGCTGACGTAAGATAAGTCTCCACCCAAAGGCAAGCTGCGCGACCCATAGGGATAATTCTCTCCTTAGACCCTTTGCCTATACACTTGACATAACCCATATGAGTGTCAATATCTCCGAGGTTCAACGAAACCAATTCAGATACGCGCATCCCGGTAGCGTACATCGTTTCTAACATGGCTTTGTCCCGAATGCCTGACGGAGTGTGAGTCGCCGGGGCTTCCAGGAGAATAGCCACTTCGTCCGCATTTAAGACGTGGGGCAAAGTTTTTTCTTGTTTAGGAGAAGAAATATTGGAAGCGGGATCGTCTTCCATCAGCCCTTCATGCCAGGCAAAACCGTAGAATCCCCGAATGGAAGAAATCGACCTCGAAATGCTTGAGTTTGCTTTTCCTTGATCTCTCATGGCTTTTACATAAGACAGAATAATATCTTCGTTTACATCCTCCAACTGAATGCCGTAGCTATCATCGATAAAGCCCTTAAACTGCCTGAGATCTCTCCCATATGACTCTATGGTATTCTTGGCAAGGCCTCGCTCAGAACTAAGATACGCGAGGAATTCGTCTATCTGCGTCAAATAAGCCTACCCCCAGTAACACATAGCGTAAATGCCAGACAGACTTGAACCTGGCATACAGTCCACAAATCCTCTGGAAACGCTATTTTTACCAGTATAGCATGACCTTCTCCGGCCTTCAATCGTGCATGACCTATCTTGCATAACCTATCTGCATGACCTATCTGCATGACCTATCTTGGGAAACTGTAAGGCTGCCCTGCTGCTTCCGATCTGCTCGCTCTTCCCACGAAACTACTTAGCGCTGCGAGAGCCATGATATAGGGCATCGCGAGGAACAACTCACCATGGTATGACAGAAGCCATGTTGAGCTGTGAAGTAGGCACATTCTCCTTCTGCATTACCTCCTTTGCCTTTTCTACTGTGTTAGTAATGTCTATACCGACATGCGCACCATCTTCGATTACCTTGCGCCCGTCTATCATCACAAATCTCAGATCTCTTGTAGATCCGGCAAATACAAGGTTGGAAAGAAGAGCTTGCAACTCTGCTGCAGCAAGCCTAGGTGAGGATAGGTCAAAACCCACTATGTCTGCAGCAGCACCGGCAACCAGCTGACCTACGCCTGCTTGTACTGGTGCAGGGGCGGCATGGAGACTACATCGCTCTTTCCGCACCCACCCTGCTGCTCTGGCGCCGTCTTGGGTCAACATAAGTAGGATTTCCACAGGGTTAAGCGCCTTCGCATCTGACAGTGTCATCCTTTGAAGGAGCGCCGCAAACCTCCCTTCCACCAGCAAGTCATATGAACCACTACTCGCAGCGCCATCACAGCCAAGTGACACAGGAATTCCCTTACCCTTCATGACCACTACAGGAGTCACTCCATCCAAAAGCCTCACGTTACTGGATGGGCACTGCACAACTGCTGCACCGCTTTCTGCAATCATTTCAATGTCATCATCAGTGACCCAAATTACATGGACAAGCTCAGTCCTGTCAGTAAGTACACCGCATTCCTTCAAAACTGCGATTTCGCTTTTCCCGAAACGGCTGAGTGCGGATTCGGTTTCTGTTCGACCTTCACACGCGTGAGTGTGAAGACATAAGTCATAATCGTCCGCAAGCTTGCGAGCGCCTCTCATCAAGTCTAAAGTACAAGCAGGAAGGCCCACAGGCGCAATGGATGCCCGAATCCGTCCGCCTGCTGCGCCGTGCCATTTATTCGCAAACTCCGCAGCCTGAGACAGAGCAACGTCAGTAGCCTTCACAGGAGTGTTTTCGCCTTCCATATAATCTGCAATGGAAAGGCCTACAGTGGCGCGAATGCCGCTATCTATTATCGCCTGCACAACGGCGTCAGGATGTTTGCATTCCGTAATCATCTCAGATACACATGTAGTGCCAGACATGAGCGCTTCCAAAGCTCCCAGGAGTGTACTGTAATAGTAACCTTCCCACGACAATTCATATTCCCATATGAGGGGTAACCACTGGGTGAGTGGAAGACCGTCCATAAGGCCGCGGCCGAAGGTCTGGAGTAGGTGAGTATGTCCATCTACGAAACCAGGCAGCAAAAGGAGACCGGAACCGTCTATGATGTGAGTAGGCCGAGGAATAGACACTTGAACCGATCCTTCGATCGGTTCATGCGGTTCAGTGTTTTCAATTATGTCAGGACGAAAAGCGACTTGAGCGATGATATTACCCTCAACCAGAAGATCTCCTCGGCAAAGCGTCGCATCTTCGCCTGAGAATATGTAAGCGTTCTTGAATAGGATACGTTCTTCCAGGTTCGACATACGCCGCACCTCCTATCCCATCATTGCTGCTGCCCGAAGCGCTATTCTGATCATGAGATCAATTGCATCGCTTATTTCATTAGGATGCCTAATCTCTTCTCCCGTCAGCAAATTGCCGGCAGGCACAAGGAGACAAGCCCCTCTGCATCCTCTTAGGCTTGAGATTACAAATATAGCAGATGCCTCGTTCTCAACTGCCAGCACGTTCGCTTCAGTCCAGCAAGCAGTCCTGGCGCGATAATCTCCGTAAGCAAATGGCGATTCTACGTAAAATGCATCATGAGTCCGAATTACACCGAGATGATACGACGCACCGAGCTCACGCGCAGCATCGACCAAAGCGCGAACTAAGTGGAAATCAGCTATAGCAGGATAGCTCATGTCAATATACCCCGGAGTAGTGCCGTCACCGCGTACTGCTGCAGTTGCAATTATCAAATCTCCCGGATGAACATCAGGCTGCAATGCCCCACACGTTGCAACTCGTATCATGTTGCGCGCTCCGACCTTAATGGCTTCTTCTACCACTATTGAAGCGGACGGCGCCCCGACTCCGGTAGATATCACAGATGCAGGCACACCCTGATATGCGCCGGTATAGGTATTGAATTCGCGGTTGGACGCTACTTGCCTGGGGTTATCCATATGAGTTGATATGAGCTGAGCTCCCTTGAGATCTCCCGGCAGAAGCACTGAATGTGCTAAATCTCCGGGCTTACACTTGATATGGTGTTGAAGCTCCATTGTATTACTTCCTAATTCTGTTTTGACAGTAGCATGTATTGGGTAACTTGTCAAGATATGGGAGTAAGCGGCCTATTTGTGTCACGTATTCGAGAAGATGCCGAACGGGGGCTATTGTACGCTTACCCGGTATGAACACCGGCCGTAATTGGTGTTGACATCCGGCAATGATGTGATCGAAAATCGACCATAAAATTTTTTTGGCTGTATGGTTTTCTGCCACTTTTTGAGGGGCGACAGGTTCAGTGGTCGAGAATCAGCCGCCATGAGGCTTATCAGTGACTGATTTCCAGACACGATTTCGCTTCAGGTGCCGGAATATCGAACATCTGATCGCCGGAAATAGGTTCGTTGGGGGATTGCTGACAGAAACTCAGGCACATTTTCCAAAAAGGTGACAGAAAGTCGGGCACATTTTCCAAAAAAGTGGCAGCAAATCTTCCACCTGAGCCTCAAGAAGGCACCAAAACCCTTCGTCTGCCCAAAAGTGTGGTCGAAAACCAGTCACCTTCGCTGTCGAAGGTGGTTGAAAATCTGCCACTTAACAGCTTTTTGCTGCCAAAATCAAAAAAGATGGCTGAAATTAAGGCATGGTTTCAAAAAATGTGGCAGAAAATCAACCATCTCCTTCTTACAGCAACAGCGGGAGTGAGGCTTGTCCCATCTTCAATAGCATAACCCTAGGTGGGTGCTATTTTACGCTTACAATAAAATCGTTCTACACACCCATATACAGCTCTATATCGCTCTCAGTTAATTTGGTTCAACACCCGTTTCGCCTGTTTTTGGGGGTTTACGAGCAGGTTCCCAGAGACATGTGATAGAAAACCTTGCACCTAGCACCTAACCCGGGCAAGATGGTCGAAATTCATAGCACCCCGGGCCCGATCCCGGAGGGGTGATTGAATTCGCACGATCACCGGAGTGACATTTTCACCGGCAATTTACAGAAATAGGCGAAAACCAAGCTTGGGATGTGCTTAACTCAGTAGTCTCCCCTGGTGATTCGCAATAGAATTGCATGAAACATAGAATTACAGGAAACGCCTGGAAATCAACTCTATGAAGAGCGGGGTTATGAAGCCTTCAACAATACAGGCTATACCAAGTAAGGCCGTAGCGCCTATGATTGTGACGCAGGAAAGGAGAAACTGGGGATAAAGAGGCACTCGTTTGCTTCTTAATCGATCTTCGATTATTGATGCCGCAAAAGCTAACGAAGATTCACATGAGAGAATCAGTGCCGGGATTATGAATATGTTCTGAGGGAGCACAGACACAATTGCAAGCAGCACTCCCTTCCCGGCCATTTGCAGAACAAGAAATCCTACTGTAAACCCGATAATGAAGCCCCGCAAGAATATAAGAATACCTATTCCGGGGGCGCCTATCACAGAAAGGCCTAGGAGCCACCCGATGAAGACGGTCTTAAGGTTGCTGAAAAAACCCTGGCGTGAGGCTGAAACAGCAGACACTTGCATAGTGTCGCCAAAAGCGTGAAAGAAAACGGTAAGATCCTGGGCGAGTTCGGATTTTTGGCTTTCCGGCAGGATTTTTGCGGCCAATGCGCCGAAGATTACTCCCATCAGCAACATGACAACAACAATTGCATATGTCAGCATGTGCTTTCTCATATAGTCACCGAATGCTAAGGCTGACTCTGACCTCAAAGACATTCCGGCCCCTCCTCCAAACCACCTCCTTTCATATGTATGTCCATCCTAAAGGCGTTATGCGGAAAGTCCCGGAACATACTGCAGGCAGCTGAAAACGGGAGCGACTTTCAGAGAGGGTTGAAATCTCTCAACCATCATTTATGAGCGCTTTGCCATAGTGTCCTCCTCCGCCTGCAACAAGCTGGAGTCTTCCTTCCCGCGCTTCGATTATGAGATGGGCTGCCTTGTCTCCTACAGCAGCTGCCAACTCCTCCTCCCGTGCAGTGTGCAGAACCGCCATTTCGCTTCCGAACTTAGATATTAATCTGTCTATGGACCTAGGCCCTATCCCGGGCACGAATTCGAGAGGAATTTGATATCTGTAGGGGGGCCTGTGGACAGGGTGCTTCGGCACGGGATAGTCTTGGATATCCACGATTCTGTCAAGAACTCCTCTTACAACAGATGTCCCGCCACATCCGGGACACGAAAGAATGGGCGGCTCAAGGTCCCGGAAGGTCCTATCGCAGCGAGAGCAGTATGTCCTGTGATACTTCCCAAGCTTTGGGTCTAATCCATAGTTCGCCAATACCCGCCTTCCGTCTTTCCTCCTTAGAGCTTTCAGCGTCTCGTCAAATGACGGACTTTCCATTAGCATGACATTGTATTCGCGTCCGATCTTCGGAAGTGAATGGGCGTCAGAATTCGAAAGAAAGGTGTACTCGCTGAGTTCAGAAATGGTATCAGCTAGGTCTGTATCAGCAGAAAGACCTAATTCAACCGCAACTATGGAATCTAAGATATCACGGGGAAACGCGTCATCAAGCCTTCTCACACAGTTCCCATAGATGCTCTTGTGTGGCGAAAAAGCATGAGCAGGAAAGGGAACTGCGCCTATATCCATCGCCATCTTGTAGAGATCCTTGGCAGGCATTGTGCAAACAGGCGTACTGAAGAATACATTGGATACACACCTTCGGAGACTGCGAGAAAATGCTTTTGCCATGTCAAGAGTCCTAAGGAGAATCAAGTGATGGGAGCGCCCTCTGTTTTCCTCTGATGTCTCCACCTCGGAAGCCAAAAGGATGACAACGCGATCTCTATACCCGATTCCTCCGCCTGGAATCTCAGTCATCTCCCCTGAATCAATGAGATTCTCTATGTCACTGATTACCCCGGGGGCGGCTGCATCAACAATCCCCACTATGTCCACGCCTTTTCTGTAGAAACATTCCTTAGCTATGTTCTCAAAGGTCAATTTCTTTGAACCTGATACCTTCACAGGACGCCCTTTGCTGTCACAGCCTATATGAACGTGCAAATCAGCATAAAACTCAGTCACCTGGAAAAGCCCCCTTGAGAAATCCATGCAAAGGCCAGAAGTGTCTTGGCGTCACGGATTTCACCGTTTTCTATCATTCTTTCAACAGTCTCCCGTGACAAATGATATGTCCTTATATTTTCGTCATCGTCCGGTCGGCCGCATCCGGGGGCAAGATCCGTAGCAAGAAACAAGTGCAGCATTTCGCTGGAAAAGCCCGGGGAAGTGTAAAACGAGACAATTTTCCGAAGACACCCTGGCGAATAGGATGTCTCTTCTTCCAGCTCACGTCTTGCGCATTCTTCCGGGCTCTCTCCGGGATCCAACTTGCCTGCGGGGATTTCCCACAATGCCTCGCCTACCGGGTATCTAAACTGCCTTATTAGTATTACCTTTCCGTCTCTGTCAATTGGTATAATACCTACACTTCCAGGATGATCCACTACTTCCCTGACGCTTATGCTCCCGGATGGCAGTCGTACCTGATCTACCCGGAGGTTCACTATCTTTCCTTGATAGACTGTTTTTGACTCCACTTTCGTCTCCAGTAATGCATGACAATCCAATACTCTTCCCTCCTGCATCCCTTCGCAACTACCGTCAATTTCTTCTGCTCCCTGTCAAGGTATATAAGAGCAACCTGGGTTGGCCCTGTCAGGGCGAGCTGAGCCTCGTTTGCATAAGAAGTCAGAGCAACACCCGCTTGCTAATTAGAACATCGGAAATTAATGGCGCTATACTCGGATACTGGAATAACATCAATTAGTTCAGCATATCATATACACCATGAGAGGAGGGATGTCCTCTTATGGACATTACGTTTTCAAGAAACTCGTTTCACATCCATGGAAAGCCATCTGAGATTCTGGAGGTCCTTTCAAGTCTCGCTGAGGCTTATGAAACCCTTGGCGACCTTCTTGGGTCCGTAGAGTTAAACACAAGCCTTCATTTTCTTAATAAGTTTCCCTGCGAAGACGCCGGCAGCGCCCGCGGCAAGAAAAAACTCCGGGTCTTCTTGGACAGTCCGCCCCATTGTGGTGACATCGATTGCATCCCTCTGAAGCCTCGTGAGGGCGGGAATTCCGCATTCTGTGACAATAACATGTCGTTTATCTAAGTTCGCTTCGCTAAACTGAGTTCTTATAAGCCTCCATTTATCAGCCCGTATCTCAGGCAGAATTACTATGCAAGAAGCCAACACTACTTTCTTTAGGATAGTCATTGTGTGATGACTCACCCCTAAATGCCTCTTACGATGATCAGAGAAGCTTATCCGAGGCGTTAAAATCGGAATCCCGCCAAGGGAATACGCTGCGTTTATCGCTTGGCCTTGTTCAATGCCTGAAAATCCGTATCTTGTGCCTGTTCCCACCTGACCCGGCCCCATTGCGACAACAACTGCATCTGCCTTCGCACACTCTTTTGCCGCGCACAAGGCTGAGTATACGTTAATAGCCTCGAGGTCACCGCCGAAGGCATGACCGCAAGTAATGACAGTGTCTATCAAGGCTTTGTCTCTGAGGTCTCGGACCAGTCTACTGAAAGCTGACGGCAATGCCCCGCCATCGGTCATGACATAGGCTACCCGCACTTTGTCACCTGCAGTCTCCTTTATGCCGGCTGCTACAGGAGCAAGCATACTGTGCAGCTCACAAGTGACAACAGGCACACCGTAGACAGACGAAAGCTTTCGAAGCGCTTCATGATACCTGCTGGCTTCTTCTTCGACAGCAAGACAGCTTACTTGAATAGGAGTGTATCGCATCTTGATTATATGCCCCGGGCCCTCTTTCTCGCCTACACCTTCCCTGCCCTCCACCCATATGATGAAATGATATCCCCCTGTCCCGAGCCCTAATTCAACAGCGCTCGTATTCAGGATCACTGAATCGCCGGGCGACACCGGGCCGGTCAGCTCCGGATAACATATGGCTGCTCCGATCTCTCCTTCACATATCACCTCTGCCTCCAGCGCACCTGAAGTGAGCCTTGCAACCTTTGTGACAGAACCTCGCCTCGCCCTTATCATAAGTAAAGCCCCCTTAAAGTCCTCCCTGAAGTCAAAGAAAGGGCCGTCCGGAACATGTAAGGCTCGTAGCAGGGAAATCGCATATGCTGTCGTATAGTCATGAATAAGGGTGGAAAAGCCGTGTGGCTTTGCTCTATACTTGTCTCGAATATGTTTCCCCCATGGGGGACATCATAGTCATTGATAATTTGAGGAGGCATAACGGTGCAAAAATGGCATATTTGGGCAGCCATATTTGTCGCCCTGGCCTTGGCAGGATGGTCAGTAGGCGTGACAACAAGGTTATCCCGGGATATTGGGGCAATTGAGAGGGACCTGGACAGAGCGTTTGAAGATCTCAGTGCTCTATCCAGACGAGTGTCGGAAATCGAGACTCCGGAAAAGTTTGCGTTAGGCCCTGAGGTGACAGTATACTATGCCAAAAGCACAACAACTGAGTCACACTTGGTTCCTGTAAAGCAAAGGGTACCCATAGGCACAGAACCCATGAGGGGCGCATTGGAACTTCTTGTCAGAGGGCCTCTTCCTGAAAGCGGGCTGGAGCGAACTATTCCTCAAGGAACAGAGGTAAGAAAGCTCGAAGTAAAAGAGGATCTGGCTATTGCAGATTTCAGTCAAGAGATTGTAACCAATTTCGTGGGTGGCAGCTGGAATGAGGCGCTTCTTGTCGGGTCTATAGTCAATACGCTCACAGAATTCCCTGGAATCGCTCGTTGCCAAATACTAATTGAAGGGAAAAAGCGGGAGAGTATCGGAGGCCATATAGGTATCGATACTCCCCTGGAAAGAACGACAGAGCTTACTGTCGCCCGCTGACATCGCCCCGATCCCGTGAATGCCACACTGAGGCTATTTCAATACCGCGCGCAAGCGCTTGCCGGTTGAGAGGAATCAGGTTATGACGTCTCTCCGGCAGCACTCTTTTCATGGCATCAAGGACTGTATCGCAACTTACCACTCTACTTGTGGCAAGATAAGCTCCCAGTGCCACCATATTAGCAATACGTAAGTCTCCGAGTTCATTTGCAACCTCATTGGCTGGTACAGCCAGCACCCTCACATCAGTCCTCCCGGGCGGCGACTGGATGAGGGAAGAGTTATAAATGATGAGCCCACCGCGCTTGACCCATGGCGCAAATTTATCCAAGGACGGCTTATTAAGGGCAATCAGACTTGTAGGCTCAGTAACAAGGGGAGAAGATACCTCTTTAGAGGATACTACTACTTGGCAATTGGCAGTGCCTCCCCTCATCTCAGGGCCGTATGAAGGCATCCAACTCACATTAGCGCCTTCTATCATTCCTGCATATGTCACCAACTGTCCTATTAGCAGGACACCCTGTCCGCCGAATCCTGCAAAAACCACCTCTTCATGCATCACTAGCCCACCTCCGGAACCTGAGTGTAGTCTCCAAGAGGATAGTAGAGGCTCATCTTCTCATCTACCCACTTCATCGCTTCAAGGGGAGACATGCCCCAGTTAATTGGACAGGTGGAGAGAAACTCCACGAGACTGAAGCCTTTCCCGTCTATCTGCATCTCAAAGGCTTTCCTTACTGCACGTTTGGCTTTTGTCACATTTGCAGGGCTCGTAGCGGAAACCCGGGCAATATACGCCACCCCGGACAATGAAGAAAGAAGTTCTGCGACTCTTATTGGGTAGCCTGCGCTTTCCACGTCTCTGCCCCTTGGGGAAGTCGTAGTCCTCTGTCCCGGCAGTGTTGTGGGCGCCATCTGCCCGCCGGTCATGCCGTATATCGCATTGTTCACAAAAATCACAGTGATTTTCTCTCCCCGAGTCGCAGCATGGACTATTTCAGCAGCTCCAATCGAAGCCAAGTCCCCGTCGCCTTGATAACAGAAGACAACGGAGTCAGGGAGGACTCTCTTGATTCCCGTAGCCACTGCAGGCGCTCTACCATGAGAAGCCTCGACAAAATCGCAGTTGAAGTAGTCATATGCCAAGACTGCGCATCCCACAGGCGAGATTCCAATGGTTCTTTCACGCACACCGAGCTCATCTATGACTTCCGCTACCAAACGGTGAATAATGCCGTGGGTGCATCCGGGGCAGTAGTGTGTAGGAACGTCTGTCAGGGCGTCCGGACGTCCAAATACCTGTTTCATTGCTTATATCCCCTCCTCCACAATCTTTTCGATTTCGTCCAGCACTTCCCTGGGTGTCGGTGTCATCCCGCCTGTACGGCCATAGAAACAGACCGGTTTAGAGTCTAATATCGCCAGACGCACGTCTTCTATCATCTGCCCGAGACTCATTTCAGCAACTAACACTCGTAGGCTTTCCTGGGCTGTCAATTGGAGAGCGTCGTATGGGAAAGGCCATAAACTGATAGGCCGAAACAGACCGACTTTCAGCCCACGCTCTCTTGCTATATCAACAGCTGCCTGAGCAATCCTGGCACAAGTTCCGTACGCCACCAGCAATGTCTCGGCATCATCAGCCATGTAAGTCTTATACCTGACTTGCTCATCTGCGACTCGCTTGTATTTCTCTGCCAGGCGGAGATTGTGTTTTTCCAATTTCACCGGGTCAAGACTGAGGGAAGTTATTACATTCTTCGGCCGCATCTTCGCCCCTACCGTAGCCCAAGTCTTCGGCGGCAAATCTTGTTTCGGTCTTTCCTTAAGGATTACAGGCTCCATCATCTGTCCCAGGATAGCATCGCCTAAGATCATGACAGGGTTACGATACATGTCAGCCAAATCAAAAGCAGTAATGGTAAGGTCCATGAGTTCCTGCACGCTCGAAGGAGCAAGAACTATGAGTTTATAGTCACCATGGCCTCCTCCTTTAGTCGCTTGAAAGTAATCAGCTTGCGACCCTTGTATACCGCCTAACCCAGGCCCGCCTCGGACAATATTTACAAGTACACAGGGAAGTTCTGCGCCTGCCATATATGAGATAGCCTCTTGCATCAGACTGATCCCGGGGCTTGAAGATGTAGTCATCACCCTGGCGCCGGCGCACGCAGCTCCGTAAACCATGTTGCTGCCTGCGACCTCACTTTCTGCCTGAAGAAAAACACCTCCTACCTCAGGCATACGCCTTGACATGTACTCAGGAATTTCGTTTTGAGGAGTTATGGGGTACCCAAAGAAGTGTCTACAGCCGGCTAAAATGGCAGCTTCGGCTATAGCTTCATTCCCTTTCATCAGCACCTTTTCTCCCATGGGAATCAAGTTCCTCCTTTACTTATATACTTCAATTGCCACCTCCGGACACATCCTGGCACAATATGTGCATGCATTACATTCTTCCTGGTCAAGTATGGTCGCCGGATGGTACCCTTTAGCATTGAAATGCTCTGCCATAACCAGGAGTTTCCTGGGACAAAAGGCGATACACAACTCGCAACCCTTACACCGTTCTTCGTCAAATACAACTCTTGCCACTTTGCGTCACCTCCTACGTCTACGTGTAGACCTTTACTTCCTCCTCGTTGCGAAGCGCACGAAGACACGCTTCCGCCAAAGCCTGCATCTCATCTTCGCCTGGATAAACCAAGACAGGCGCTATGAACTTAACGCGATCCTTAATCCATTCTACCAGTATTTCTGAATAAGCCACCCCGCCTGTTATGATTATAGCGTCAACATCCCCTTTAAGAACAGCGGCTTGGGCACCTATTTCCTTCGCAATCTGGTAAGCCATGGCTTCATAGACGAGGGCTGCATATTCGTCTCCTTCCTGAATGCGCTTTTCTACTTCAACTGCGCTGTTTGTGCCAAGATAAGCCATGAGCCCACCTTTACCTACCAGCTTCTTCTTAATATCTTCAAGTGAGTAATTGCCTGAGTAGCACATTTCCACAAAACCAAGGAGGGGAAGCCCTCCGCTCCTCTCAGGAGTAAACGGTCCCTCTCCGTCTAAAGCATGATTTGCATCAATAACTCTACCATTCTCATGGGCACCGATAGTGGCTCCGCTTCCCACATGGCACACGATGAAATTCGCGTCCTCGTACCGAACCCCCATTGCCTTAGCTGCCCGCTTAGCTACAGCCTTATGATTGAGGGCATGAAATACGGCAGTCCGTTGTATTTCCGGAAGGCCGGATAACCTGGCAAGTTCGCAAAACTCGTCAACTACCGGAGGATCCGCGATGAATGCAGGGACATTGATAATGCTTGCAATCTCGTGAGCCATCGGAGCCCCGAGATTGCAGGCGTGAGAGATCTTGCCTGCGCCTACCAGATCATTGATCATTTTCGTGCCTACCTCATAGACTCCGCCCTCTATAGGCTTCAGTAAGCCTCCGCGGCTGATTATCGCGGTGAAATCTGACACCTGACAGTTCCGCCCGGCCAGGATTTCAAATATGTCTTCAATTCTTTTTTTGTACTGGTCCATCACGGTTTCGAACACGGCAAGCTCCTCGGGCCTGTATCTGATCGCCTCTTCAAAAACCAGCTCATCGTCGTTATATACAGCGATCTTTGTGGATGTGGCACCAGGGTTAATCACGAGTATCCTATGAGCGACCTGATGGCCGCTTTTTCCATCAGGCATCGTCCCTTCTTTGCCCAGCTCCATAATCGTCTCCCTCCCGGTAGCTAGTTAAGTAACAGCGCGCCGGCATACTGCATGTCGAGGCACGTATATCCTATGGATTCCGCCTATCTTCCCTATCCTTTCCTCTGCAAGACGGGACGCTGCCAGATGTGGGGAGATTCCTTCCCGCTTAGCTATTTCTATGACGGACTTGATCCTGTCGTATACATAACCTGCTTTGCGCAAAGCCCTTTCCCTGTCGTAACCATAGAGCTCTTCAGCTACGTTGATTACTCCTCCTGCATTGATAATATAGTCAGGCGCGTAAAGAATGCCCAGGTCTTCCAAGGCATCACCATGGCTTTCATCCCTGAGCTGGTTGTTGGCGGACCCTGCTACAATCTTACACCTCAACCGCGTCACTGTCTCCCCGTTTATCACTCCGCCCAACGCACACGGACAGAACACATCACATTCCGTGTCATAAATCTCATCGGGAGAAACAGGCTCCGCCCCGAATTCTTC
>Ga0208461_1000874_pt1 | contig 28353 bp, 21 predicted proteins | sample AD_JPNTR4_MetaG_FD_184448 | JGI IMG/M metagenome (GOLD analysis project Ga0208461, IMG submission 184448) | Active sludge microbial communities of municipal wastewater-treating anaerobic digesters from Japan - AD_JPNTR4_MetaG (SPAdes) (version 2) | ecosystem: Engineered > Bioreactor > Anaerobic...
CCGTATGTCGCCGGTGATTTTTATTTTATATATGCCATTCATAGTATTTCGCATGCACCGTTACGCATCAAATTATTTGAATCGTTAGGTATTCCCGACGAAAAATTGGTAACTCTTATTCACCCGCTTACCTTTATTGGCGAAGGCTGTGAAATAGGTCCCGGCTGTATGATTATGGCGCACTCGTATATTGGTCCCGAAACAAAAATAGGCAAATGCACCTTTGTAATGGCTAATTGTGCCATTGGACACAACAACAAAATTGGTGGTTTTTGTCATTTTTCGGTGGGAGCAATTTGTTCGAGTGTACTTACTATAGGCAATGGTTGCGATGTAGCATTAAATGCAACAGTAATGGAAAAAGTAACCATGGGCGACTTTTCGGTGGTAGGTGCCGGAGCTTTATGCTTAAAAGATGTAGAACCATATCAGGTAGTAATAGGCAGCCCTGCAAAACATTTGAAATATGTGAAACCTGACGAAACACAAGAAGATTTTATTAATAAAAAATAATATGATAATTACAACTAAAGATATTCATAAATCCTTTGGTGACGTGCATGTACTCAAAGGAATAGACATGTCAATAGCTCAGGGTGAAGTGGTTTCTATAGTTGGCAAAAGTGGTGCAGGCAAAACTACATTGCTCCAAATAATTGGAACACTATTACATGCTGATACAGGTGAATTATTTATATTAGATACAGAAATATCCAAACTCAAAGAAAAACAACTCGCTCGGTTTAGAAATGAACATATAGGTTTTGTGTTTCAATTTCACCAATTATTACCCGAATTTACTGCACTCGAAAATGTATGTATTCCGGCATTGATTCAAGGAAAATCTATGAATGAATCTCAAAAACGAGCAAAAGAATTACTTGATTTTTTGGGCATTTCGCACCGGCTGGAACATAAACCGGCGCAACTATCGGGTGGCGAGCAACAACGTGTAGCTGTGGCACGTGCACTCATGAACAATCCATCTATAATATTTGCCGACGAACCTTCGGGAAATTTAGACAGTAAACACAAAACCGAATTGCACGAATTGTTTTTTACCCTTCGCAACGAATTTAATCAAACATTTGTGATAGTAACCCACGACAATTCATTAGCTCAATTGTCTGACAGGGTTATAACCATGGAAGACGGTAATATTGTAATAAACTAACTGAGAGACCACTCATACCCGTCTTTTGTGTCTTTTATAACAACACCAAGATTGGTAAGTGTATTTCTAATTTCATCTGATTTTGCAAAATCCTTATTTTTTTTAGCCTCTAATCGAACTTGCAAAAGCATTTCAATAGCTGTGTGTAACAACTCCGAATTGTTAGACTGTTGTTCGTCATGTGATTGTAACCCTAAAATATCGAACAAAAACACACGATACAATTCTGCCAAAGCATCTTTATCAGATTGTGTAATTGAAGCTGCTCCTGCCGCTATAGCTTGAATATCTTTAAGAGCAACAAATAAATGTGATATAAGAACAGGAGTATTTAAATCATCTGAAATAGCATCGTAACATTTAGCCCTCAGTTCATCAACACGTATAGAACTTTGTGCCGAAACGGGTAATTTTTGTATCGTTTGATATCCTTGTAATAAACGCTCCATTCCTTTTTGAGCAGCCTGCAATGCCTCGTTTGAAAAATCTAACGTACTGCGATAGTGAGCTTGCAATATAAAAAAGCGAATAGTCATAGGAGTATATGCTTGCTCAAGAATTTTATGACTACCTGTAAACAACTCTTGTAAAGTAATAAAATTTCCAAGAGATTTACCCATTTTCTGTCCATTTATGGTAATCATATTATTGTGAATCCAATAGCGAACGGCAGAAGTTCCGTTAGCTGCGGTAGATTGAGCAATTTCACATTCATGATGCGGGAACATAAGATCCATACCACCTCCATGAATATCAAATTCTTTACCCAGATATTTTTCGCCCATTGCAGAACATTCCAAATGCCAACCCGGAAAGCCTTTACTCCATTTCGAATTCCACTGCATTATATGTTCCGGTTTTGCTTTTTTCCACAACGCAAAATCAAGTGGAGCACGTTTTTCATCTTGACCGTCAAGACTTCTGGTATTAGAAAGCATATCGTCTATATTTCTACCCGAAAGTATACCGTAATTATGTTGTTTATTATATTTTTCAACATCAAAATATACCGATCCCATAGACTCGTAGGCAAAACCGCTATCTAAAATTCGCTGAACATACTCTTGTTGTTCTATGATATGTCCCGAAGCGCGAGGTTCTATACTTGGAGGCAATACATTCAGAGCCTTCATGCAATCATGATAATTTAAAGTATACAATTGCACTATTTCCATAGGCTCTAATTGTTCTAATCGAGCTTTTTTAGCAATTTTATCTTCACCGGTATCTGCATCATTTTCTAAATGCCCCACATCGGTAATATTGCGAACATATCTTACTTTGTATCCTATATGCTGTAAATACCGAAACAATACATCAAACGTAACCGATGGACGAGCATGTCCTAAATGAGCTTCGCCATATACAGTTGGTCCACATACATACATACCTACGTGAGGTGGATTAATTGGATTAAATTCTTCTTTTTTTCTCCGTAATGTATTGTAAATTATTAATTTTTGCATTATTTCAATAGTTTTTGTTTTGAGGCTCAAAAGTAATTGATATTGATTGAATTTGCAAAAAAGATTACCGAGTTTTTATACAAGTAATAATTCCGTTGTTTATATGGAATAAAAACAATATGTATATTTGCCTAAAATAGAGAAATAATTGTATGAAATTAGTATTTGCAACAAACAATAAACACAAATTGCAAGAAATACGTGCAATAGCAGGAAAATTTTTTGAAATAATAAGTCTTGAAGAATTAGGATGTTCCGATGAAATCCCTGAAACCGGAGAAACATTAGAAGACAATGCCATACAAAAGGCAACCTATATATACGAAAAATATGGGCACAATTGTTTTGCTGATGATACAGGACTTGAAATAGAAGCACTTGATTGGGCTCCGGGTGTTATTACAGCTCGTTTTGCCGGAGAACATTGCAGTCCCGACGACAATATACGCAAAACCTTGGAACTTATGGAAGGTAAAACTAATCGTTATGCAATTTTTAGAACAGTTATAGCGTGCATAATTGATGGCGAAGAATATTTGTTTGAAGGTGCAGTAGAAGGCACCATTGCAACCCAACGAATGGGAGAACAAGGATTTGGATATGACCCAATATTTATACCTGCAGGCTACGAAACATCGTTTGCACAAATGCCTATGAGTATAAAAAATACAATTAGTCACAGAGGTAGAGCAACAGCTGAATTTATGAAATTTTTACATGAAATTTCATTATAATATCCTCAACAAATAATTGTTTTTTTGTTAAAAAATAGTAAAAATACTTGGGGTGCTCGATTAAAAAAAAGTTTACATTTGCCTTGTATATGATACAAATTTTAATTCTACAATGAGCGATTCTATTAAACATGAATGCGGTATAGCATTTATCCGATTACTCAAACCACTCGAATATTATCAAGCAAAGTATGGAACATGGAAATATGGTTTAAACAAACTGTATTTACTTATGGAAAAACAACATAACCGAGGACAAGATGGTGCAGGTATTGCATTTTGCAAACTTGATGCTAAACCCGGAACTGAGTATTTAACTCGTATTCGCTCCAATAAAAATTCACCCATTGCCAAAATCTTTAACAATATAAACACCCCATATTTAGAAATTCAAAAAACGAATCCCGAATTATTACAAGATGCTAATTGGATAAAACACAATACTCCTTTTGCTGCAGATATCTATTTAGGGCATTTACGATATGGCACATTTGGCGGGAATGATATTGCAAATACACACCCCGTTAGTAGAGAAAACAATTGGAAAACACGTAATCTAATGTTGGCAGGTAATTTCAATTTAGCCAATATGGATGAATTGTTCAATAAATTACTTGATTTAGGACAACATCCTCGAGGATATACTGATATTGTAACCATTTTAGAAAAAATTGGTCACTTTTTAGATAGAGAAAACCAAAAATTATTTACCGAATACAAAACATCAGGATTAAATAATGTTGAAATTTCTGAAGCTATTTCACAAAATTTGAATGTACCAAATGTATTACGAGAAGCTTCAAAATATTGGGATGGCGGATATGTAATTGCAGGCATTATTGGTCACGGTGATTCATTTATAACTCGCGACCCGGCCGGTATACGTCCTGCATTTTATTTTGCAAATGATGAAATTGTAGTTGCAGCTTCTGAACGACCGGTGATTCAAACAGTATTTAATGTTCCATTAGAAGAAGTACAAGAATTAGAACCCGGACATATATTGGTTGTGAAACGCAACGGAACCATTGTAAATGAAATGATTCGAGAACCTCAAGAACGAAGAGCTTGTTCGTTTGAACGGATATATTTTTCGAGAGGTAGTGATATAGATATATATAAAGAACGGAAAAAATTAGGTGAATATGTAGTACCGCAAATTTTACAATCGGTACATTATGATATAGAAAATACTGTATTGTCTTTTATTCCAAATACTGCTGAATCAGCATTTTACGGAATGATTAAAGGAATGCAAGACTACATAGATACTATTAAACAAACTAAAATATTAGAATTACAACAACAAGGTACACTTACTCCCGAAGCACTTGCCCAAATATTATCATTACGTCCACGCAGCGAAAAATTAGCAATTAAAGATGTAAAACTTCGAACATTTATAACCGAAGACAAAAGTCGTGATGACTTAGTGGGACACGTATATGATGTAACCTATGGTATTGTTAAACCTACCGATAATTTGGTTGTAATAGACGATTCTATTGTTCGTGGTATAACATTGAAAAAAAGTATTTTTAAAATACTAAACCGACTCCATCCTAAAAAAATTATTATAGTTTCATCGGCTCCTCAAATACGCTACCCCGATTGTTATGGAATTGATATGGCAAAATTAGGTGATTTATGTGCATTTAATGCTGCAATAGCACTCCTTAAAGAAACAAAACAAGAATCTATTATAAATGCGGTGTACAATAAATCGGCAGCTCAGCGACATTTACCAAAAGAAGAAATTGTAAACTATGTTCAAGAAATATATGCTCCGTTTACCGACGAACAAATAAGCAAAAAAATTGCTCAAATGCTTACACCGGAAGATGTAACTGCCGAAATTGACATTATTTTTCAATCGGTGGCAAATTTGCACAAAGCATGTCCAAATCACAAAGGGGATTGGTACTTTACAGGAAATTATCCTACACCCGGTGGTAATAGAGCAGTTAATAATGCATTTTTAAACTACATAGAAGGCAGAAACGAACGAGCGTATTAATTTGAACTCAAAAAACGTTTAAAAATTTCTTGCAAATCTCGTTCATCAAGAGGTTTTGTAATATAATCGTCAAATCCTTGTTGCATAAACCGTTCTCTGTCACCTTTTTGAGCAAATGCAGTTTGAGCAACAATAGGTATTGCAGGAAATAATTGTTTGATTTGTTTCATAGCATCAACCCCCGATACCCCGCTCATTTGTATATCCATAAGTACTAATTGTATCGTTGGAAATTGCTTACATAATTCTATTGCTTGTTCTCCACTAGTTGCCTGAATAACTCTTACATTTTGATTTTCAAACATCTCTGAAATAAAAATATACGAGCTTGTATGATCATCAACAACTAATATTGTTTCGCCATTGAATGAAGCATGTGCCACAGTTTCTATATGTGTTACGTTAGTAACATGGTCTAATGTTTGCGATTGGATTAATGGAACTGTTACAAAAAATTGTGCCCCTTTATTTTTTTCTGATTCTACCCAAATAGTGCCCCCCATAAGCTCTATCAACTTTTTTGAAATTGACAATCCTAATCCTGTACCACCATATTTACGAGTTGTAGTATCATCTTCTTGTCTGAAGTGCTCAAAAATAATTGCATGTTTTTCAGGAGCTATACCTATTCCTGTATCACGCACAAAAAACAGTAATTGCTTTGATTTTTGTGCTTTATACCCGAAATGAATATAACCCTGTTCGGTAAATTTAATTGCATTATTGAGCAAATTTGTTAAAATTTGTTTTAAGCGCACTTCATCTATAGTAATTGTAACATCGCTATCGGGCAATGGTTTTTCGCAAAACAACACCAAATCTTTATCTTTAATTTGAAGTTGCATAGTATCATATACTTCTTGCAATAATTTATTTATACATACTTGTGTAGGATTCAGAATAAATTGACCGCTTTCAATTTTTGATATATCAAGAATATCATTAATTATAGTTAGTAATTGATTTGAATTTGATTGTATGTCATCAATAAAAATTTTTCGTTTTTCTTGGTCATAATTTTTACGAGCAAGTAAACGCGAAAAACCAACAATTGCATTGAGTGGCGTACGAATTTCGTGACTCATATTTGCCAAAAATGCAGATTTTAATCTATCGCTTTCTTCTGCTTTTTCTTTAGCCGAACGAAGTTCTTGTTCTACTCTCCTGCGTTCAGAAACATCACGCACCGCAGCCAAAAACACATCTTTACCTTTCCATGTAAAATAGGCAAAACTAATTTCAATAGGACAATGAACACCATGTTTGCTTACTGCAATTTCTGAATCCACACGAGTTTTTTGTCTATGAATAAGAGTCATTATATTTACAGGATTCACCGATAAATCTTGAAAATTTCTGCTTAGCAATTCTTTTCGTGAATATCCGTATAATTTCACTGCTGCTTGATTTGTTTCTAATATTTTACCAGTTTTACTATCAGCCAAAAACAAACTATCATTTTCGATTTCAAATATTCTACGAAATTTATTTTCACTATCGCGTAAGTCTTCTTCGGCTTTTTTACGAAGAGATATATCTTGATTGAATCCAATCATTTTGCTTACTTTCCCCATTCTGTATTCTGACGAAACGCCAACACACGACACCCATTTATATCGTCCGTTTTTCATAAGTACTCTAAATTCTGCATTAAACAATTGATTTGTCCTTTGCCAAAATTTAATGAGTTTCTTTTCTACCACTTCTTTATCTTCTTTATGAATTAAATCAAGATAAATAGTATCGTCACCCCATAATTCTTGAGGTTTGTATCCCAACATTTGCGACCCGGTTTCGTCAATTAAAAACTCTTTGTTAAAAATATCCCATTCCCATAGTCCTAATTGGGTACCAGAAGTTACCATACGCAATTTTTCTTCACTCTCGCGCAACGCAGAAGTAGCAATGGTAAGGTCTGTAATATCTTGTAGCCATCCTTCGGTGTGCAAACATGTTTTCCCTTCAAACGTATTATAAAATTCTGTGTAAATATGTTTTATCCTTCCATCAGGGAAAAGCAATCTATATTCAAGAGTTACATATGTTTTATGTTTTTTTATACTGTCAGAATATGCTTGTCGCACATTTTCTCTGTCATCAGGATGTATTCGCTGTAAATACAAATCGAATGAAGGTTTATCTTTTTTGCTGTATTCAAAAATTTGAATCATTACATCACTCCACATTGATTTATGAGTTACTATATGAACATCATAAAATCCAATTTTTGCATATTCTTGAATTTTCTGCAAACGAGCAGTAAGCTGTTTTAACTGATTTTCGGAATATACCTTCTCTGTAACATCGGAATAAATTCCTGCAATCTGCTTCTTACCCATTACCGGGAACAATACAATGTCTAAATATTTATGTAAATCGGTACTATATTTTCTAAACGAAATAGTTTCGGAATGTTCAAATGCATATGTATACTTTTCAATCCAAATATCGGGTTCATAAAAAATTTCACGAATACTATGCTCTTTCACATCAAGATAATTGCCTCTAAATAATTTCTTACAAGCCGGATTTAATTCAGTAATTATAAAATCAAAAACTTTTCCTGTTTCATCATAACTTGGTTTACAAATCAAAAACGGTTCATCTAAATTTTCAAAAAGTAATCGAAATTTTTCTTCTGTTTGTTGAAGAGCTTTTTCGGTTCTAATAGTATGAGTAATATCCATTACCGTACCTAATGAACGCACAGGAACACCATGTTCATCGTACATGGTACTACATGTTTCATTCAAATATTTTATAGTTCCGTTCGGTAATATTATGCGATGTACTATTTCATATGGTTCACGTGTTATAAGCGAATTTTCATATGCTTTGCGTACCGTTTCTCTATCGTCGGGGTGAACAAATTCGAGAGTTTTGGCATATGTAGGAGAAAAAGTACGTTGTGAAACACCATAAATTTTATACACCTCATCAGACCAATACACATTATTTTTGATAATATTTATTTCATAATGACCCAATTTTGCAATTTTTTGAATTTCTCGTAATCGTAAATCTTTGGTTTCCAAATCATATTGAGTACGTTTAAGTTCGGTTAAATCCTGAAAAATAATGAAATAATGAATTTCTCCCTGTATATCTATAGGTACACAATTAAGATTTACCGAAACTTCTTTGTTTTGTAAATCAATAAATGTTACATCTTTACTTATTGGTTCATCACGTTTTGTTGATTTTTTAATAAATTGAAGTAAATCTGCTCTATATGCCGGAGACACAAGTCTAAAAAACGATTGGTCAATAAAATCTTCATATGTGCCTCCTAATATTTTTAAACCCACCAAATTTATAAATGAAATGGTATCATCTTTAAAAATAATCATTCCATTGGGAGAATGCTTGATAACCGTTCTGAAACGTTCCTCGCTATCTTCAATTTTTTTAAGCGTTTTTAATCGTTCACTTATATCTCGGGCAATTACTAAAAAATAAAGTTCTTGTTCCAAAATAATTTTTGAAATTCTAATTTCTTTTGGTTTTAAAGTGTCAAATTTAGTGTGCAACATTGTTTCAACCAAAGAACCCGATGGAATGGCAGGATGTAGTTTTTCTATAAAATTTGTATCAGGAAAAATTTTACGAATATGATGTTGTAATAATTCAGTATCAGAAAAACCCGAAACCATACATACATGCGAATTTACCTCGCACATTATTCCGTATTTATCAAGCAATATTACCGTATCACCCGATTGTTCAACAAGTTGTTTATATTTATTTTGATTATTAACTAAGTTTCGAGACTGAAAAATAGTTCCAACATAGGTATTAAGCCGCAATGCAAGTATTTGATTGGTAGCAGAAAGTGAAATATAATCATCAAACGATGAAAACAAATCTATTCCTAATTCGCGTTCTGATGGTACAATGAGAATTTTTTTAGAACCTTCAAAATGTAAATCTTTTGCATATACAGACATTGCTATATCTACCAAAAGCAAAAAAGGATTTTCGGAATATGCAGGCAACTCGTGCGTAGTTCTAATATGACGAATCGGTTCTAATATACCACATTGTGAGATACGATCTACTATATGTGAATTTTGTGTTAATACTATAACTTTTTCAGGTATCATACCTTACATTTCCTATTACCTTTGTATTTCTATGTTAAATGTTCTATTTTTTGTAACAACTTGTGCTTGTTTATCACATGTTTGATCATTTACATATCCATATTCATAATCAACATTAGCCATATGTTCACCTTCTATAGAAATATCTATAATACCTTTTTGAATAAATTGGCATGTTGGACGAATTACAAGCGGTTGTATTATAGTTTTTGTAAAAGCTTTACCTTCTGAATTTACCCCATGAGCCTCGCCTGTAATACTGTATTCATCATCAAGTATTGAAAGAGGAGTGTCATACCCTTTAGTCCAAGCTCTGTTTCGTTCCGATTCCCACGTTATTATTTTTCCATCGGCTAAGGTAAGTTTACCATTGGTAACTGTAACTTTAAAATTATATGCCAAGGTTGTTGAATCAAATCCAATATTTTCTACAACATGTTGACCTTCCACTTTTTGATTATTTACAAAATAATTATCAAAAGTCATTACACGTTTTGAACCTTTCATTCTATAGAATCCGGTAACTGCAATATTGATTTTTCCTCGTTTTACCCACCCATATTTATTTGTATACCCGTCACCATAATCTATGGTAATAGTCCATGCAGTATCTTCAAATCCATTTGCTCCACCATCTACAGTTACTATAACACTATCGGTTAATTCTGATTTAAGAGCATCGTCTTGACTGGCAATATGTTGTTTTTCTGATTCATTTTGAGCATCGTCAAATAAACTTTGAATAAGAGCTTCATCTTTTGATGTAGTAATAACATCAAAATACGTAGGGTTTTCAGTTTTTCTGCAAGAATATATACTTAGCAAAAGTAGGGCTGTGAGTAATAGAATATTTTTTTTCATAATTCAGAATTTTATGTATTTTTGTACACATCAAATATACATTTTTATTACAAAATAAAAAACATGGAAGAAGAAGTAGAATTAATTTTGGAAGATACAAGAGAACGCATGAATTCTCCATTGCACCGATTGGATATAGAATTGTCTAAATTACGCGCAGGAAAAGCATCGCCTGCAATGTTGGAAACTGTAAAAGTTGATTATTATGGTACACTTACACCGTTAAGTCAAGTAGCCAATATAAACACTCCCGACCCTCGTACTCTTATAGTACAACCATGGGAGAAAAAAATGATAGACCCTATAGAAAAAGCAATAATGGCTGCAAATTTAGGTTTAACACCGGTAAATGATGGTTCTATTATTCGAATTTCAATTCCTGTTTTAACTGAAGAACGCCGTAAAGAACTTGTAAAACAAGTAAAAACTGAAGCCGAAACAGCAAAAGTAAGTGTACGCAACATACGACGTGATGCCAACGAAATGCTCAAAAAACTGCAAAAAGACGGATTGCCGGAAGATGTTGCAAAAGACAAAGAAATTGAAATTCAAAAAATAACTGATGCTACAATTGCAAAAATTGATGATAAGGTAGCATTAAAAGAAGCAGATATAATGAAAGTATAATGACACGAAATAGCACACAAAAAAGCCTGAAATAGTACTATTTTAGGCTTTTTTTGTAAAAAAACAATATGAATACGTTTTTTCTGATACAAGCAAAAACATAATACAAGTAACAAATAAAAAACAACCAAATGAAAACATTTAACTACAAACCCCTTGTTCAAGGCATTGCAATAGTTGCATTGTTTTTTATATCAATCATGATATATTTTTCTCCCATTTTTACCGAAAATAAACAATTAAGTTCTCACGACGTAATGCAATACAAAGGTATGTCGAAAGAAATAATTGATTTTAACGAAAAAACCGGAGAACAAACATTATGGACAAATAGTATGTTTAGCGGTATGCCAAGTTATTTAATTCATACCACTTACAGTAATTTTACCAGTTATATTCATCGTATTTTTAATACCAGCCATGAAACTCCATACATGATAGCATTTATGTACTTCCTCTGTTTTTTTCTTGCATTATTGCTGCTTGATTTTTCAATGCTGCTTAGCATGTTAGGAGCTCTTTTTTATGGATTTTCTTCGTATTTTTTTATAATAATCGAAGCCGGCCATATTACTAAGGCTATTGCTTTAGGATATATGCCATTGGTAATAGCAGGTGTAGTAGCTGCATATCGGTCAAAATTATTATTAGGTACCGTAGTATTTAGTTTGTTTTTGTCATTACAAATTTTAATAAATCACTTACAAATTACGTATTATACAATGCTTATATTGCTGGTATTTGTTGGTTTTCAATTATATGAATCTATTAAAAACAAAGAATTTGTTTCACAATTTATAAAACCTTCAGCTTTTTTACTTGTAGGAGCATTGCTAGCTATAGCGTCTAATTTTGGAAGTTTGTATATGACCTTCGATTACGGCAAAGATTCTATGCGTGGAAAATCGGAATTAACTCACGATAAAGAAAATAAAACAAAAGGTCTTGATAAAGATTATGCTACAGCATGGAGCTATGGTATTGACGAAACCTGTAATTTATTTATTCCAAATTTCAAGGGCGGTTCATCAAGCGGTTCACTTACCGAAGATTCTGAAACATATAAAACATTAAAACAAAATAATGTTCCGCGAGCAAATCAGGTAATTAAAAATCTACCCTTATATTGGGGAACACAAAGTTCAACATCGGGACCGGTTTATATAGGTGCTATAGTAGTATTTTTGTTTATTTTTGGTTTATTGTATGTTCAAGGTACCATAAAATGGTGGTTGCTCACTATAACCATATTTTCAATATTGCTGGCTTGGGGTAAAAACTTTATGGGGTTAACCGAATTCTTTTTAGATCATTTCCCGGGATATAATAAATTCAGAACAGTGTCTATGATTCTTATAATTGCACAATTTGCAATGCCACTACTTGCAATACTTGCACTTAAACGCTTTTTTACCGATGAAGAAAGTAGAACAGATGCTTTTAAAAAATTAAAGATTTCTCTAATTGTCACCGGAGGTTTTCTTCTTATTTTATTAATTACTGTAGGTGGCATATATGATTTTAGCGGACAATATGATTCACAAATGTTACCCGACTGGCTCCTTGATGCTTTACGCAACGACCGTAAAAGCATGTTGTACAGCGATATTTGGAGAACATTATTTTTTGTAGTTGCAACATTTGGTGTATTAACAGCAGTATATTTTAAAAAAATTACAGTAGTTGTAGCAATTACATTACTTACAGTGTTTACCTATTTTGATATGTGGGGAGTAAACAAACGATATCTCAATGATCAAGATTTTGTTGCAAAGCGTTCTGTTACTAATCCTTTTCCAAAATCATCGGCCGATGTGCAAATTTTAGCCGATACTGACCCTAATTTTAGAGTTATGAACCTTACTGTAAGCCCATTTAATGATGCAAGTACATCATATTATCATAAATCTATAGGTGGATATCATGGTGCTAAAATGAAACGATATCAAGAATTAATTGATTTCCATTTAAGCAAAATGAATATGAGTGTATATAATATGCTTAATACAAAATATTTTATAGTTGAAGACCAACAAACAAAACAACCTATTGCACAACGCAATCCTGATGCTTTGGGTAATGCTTGGTTTATTTCTAAAGTTACTATAGTTCCCAACGCCGATGCTGAAATTGCAGCTTTAGAAAAATTTGATCCTAAAACGCAAGCTTTTGTAGATGTGCGATTTAAGCATTTGCTATCTGATACCGTTTTTGTGATCGACAGTTCTTCGGTAATATCGTTACAAAGTTATGCTCCCAATCATTTAGTATACACGTCAAAATCTGCAACTAAAGGTGTTGCCGTTTTTTCGGAAATATTTTATGACAAAGGTTGGAATGCATATATTGACGGCAAACTTGTTCCTCACTTTAGAACAAATTATGTATTGCGAGGATTAGAAATACCACAAGGTGAACATACTATAGATTTTAAATTTGAACCTCACATGTATACTGTAAGTAATACAATTTCGTTAATTGGTTCATTATTACTTATTATTGCATTATTAGGAATACTATTTTTAGAAACCAAAAAATATTTGGTTCATACATCAAACGAATGATACACATAGCTTTACGAATACAACATTTTTTAACACTTCTTGCTCAAACAACAGTAAGTTGTATTCGTATTATATTTTTATCAAAATACCCGATACGTATTCCCCTACTCAAAACAACTACAAATTGTATAGTTTTAGGTAACGGCCCGTCATTAAATAAAGCAATACAAGAATATGGCAATTATATTAAACAACATGATTCAATTGCTGTAAATATGTTTGCTAATACAGAATATTTTGAACAAATACGTCCTCGGTTTTATGTTGTGCTTGCTCCGGAATTGTGGCAAGAAGATGCCCCCCCCCATATGAAGCAAGAACAAGATACGTTATTTAGAAATATTGCCAAAGCACAATGGGATTTGTACATTTTTGCTCCCACATTTGCTCAAAAAACATTATTTTGGAAGCATTATTTTGCCAACAATCATCATATACAAATAGTGTGGTTTAATGCAACTCCTATTGAAGGATTTGAATTTTTTGTTCACTATACATATACAAAATTATGGGGAATGCCTCGTCCTCATAATATTTTAACTCCTGCTCTTATGATGGCAATACATCAAAAATATGAGAATATATATATTTTAGGTGCCGACCATTCATGGCTATCGGAATTATATGTAGCAGAGACTAATGATGTGTACCTTACCCAAAAACACTTTTACGATGAACAAACAGCACAAGCAAAACATATGTATACCGTACAATATGAAAAACGAAAGCTACACGAAATATTACATAAATTTATGTGTGCATTTGCTTCATATTTTGTAATAAAAACATATGCCGAAAAACAAAATGTGCATATATGGAATGCTACCCAAGGTTCATTTATTGATGCATTTGACCGTTATAAATTATAATATATGGGAATCGTTCGCAAACAATCTATTATTGGTTCTATATGGGTATATGCAGGAGCTGCATTAGGATTTATAACAAGTGCTATACTATTGCCACGTTATTTTACTCAAGAACAAATAGGATTACTTAGTTTACTTGTAACGTATGGTGTATTATTTGCACAATTTGCATCAGCGGGTTTTTTACATACAATTAATCGCTTATTTCCATACTTTAGAGATGATTCTAAAAGACATAATGGTTTTCTATTTTTTGCCCTTCTTGTAGTAAGTATTGCCAGTATCATTCTAATAGGAATCTTTTATATAGTATATCCACTTATAATTAGTAATAGCAGTGAACAAAACAATTTGTTTTCACACTATGCATATCTTATTATTCCATTATTTATTGCCATTGTTTATTTTAATATTCTTGATTTTTACAACAAAGCCTTATTTAACGCAACTAGAGGAATATTTTTAAAAGAAATAGTTTTACGAATTTGTATATTACTATGCATAGCATTATATATATTTGAATACATTACGTTTCATGCCTTTGTTTATAGTTATATTGTAAGTTACATATTTATCTTAATATATATAATTATTGCCATATTTTTTGACAAACAATTGCACTTACAGCCTGATTTCTCATTACTTACCAAGCCTATGCGAAAAGAAATACGTAATGTAAGTTTGTACGGTTTACTTATAAGTGCTGCTGGTTTTATCATACTCAATATAGACCGTATAATGATAGAGAAACTTGTAATAGAAAACCCGTTGGCTCAAGTTGGGATTTATGCTACATGTACATATTTTTCAACCATGATTATATTACCATCGCGTCCTCTTTTAAAAATTGCATCTACATTAGTTGCAGAAGCATGGAAAAGAGGCGATATGGAACAAATCTCAAAATTATATACTAAAAGCACAATTACTCAAAGCATTATTGGACTCTTAGTATTTGCCGGTATTATTGTCAATATTGAAAATATTTTTTACATAATTCCACAAAACTATAAAACAGGTATGTGGGTTATACTATGGATAGGATTGTTTTATGTATCGGATATGGTATCGGGATTAAACAACACTATACTTGGTGCCTCACCAAAATATAAATCACTATCTGTTTTTACCGGAATTTTAATAGTTGCTATTATTCTCCTCAATTTTATTTTCATTCCGTTGTATGGTATTACAGGAGCGGCATTGGCATCGTGTATTGCTAAAATAGCATACAATATAAGTACATTTTTCTATCTCAAATCGTCGTATAAATTGCAACCATATTCATACAAACATATTCAAATACTTATAATTGCAACCATTTCAACTCTAATTACTTATTATTTACCTCATCATTCAAACATCTTGGTAAATATTATTATAAAAAGTTCTATAGTTACAATATTATATTGTACTGGCATTTACATATTGCGTGTATCAGATGATGTTCAAGAATTAATTGATAGTTTTTTAGTAAAGATAAAAAAACGTTAATTTACTAAGAACTTATACCCTATTCCCTTAATTGTACGAATAAAATCATCACCTATTTTTTCGCGTATTTTTCTTATATGTACATCAATAGTTCTATCACCAACAAAAATATCAAACCCCCAAACACATTGATAAATTTCTTCACGAGTAAATACCACTTCAGGTTTTGAGGCAAGTAAATTAAGAATTTCGAATTCTTTTTTTGGAAAATGAATTTCTTCATTATGTAAAATAACCAAACGCTTTTTCTTATCTATTTGCAAATGACCAAATTGAAGCATTGTTGTATTTGTTTCAATTAAGCGTTTTCGCTTTAATAAAGCATGTAATCGAGCAATAAGAACACGTGGTTTAATAGGCTTTGTAATATAATCGTCGGCACCAACTTCAAAACCGGCAATTTGAGAATAATCTTCGCCTCGTGCTGTTAAAAAAGCAATAATTGTATCATTAAATTCGGGTCTGTCTCGTAAGTCGCTGCATACTTCAATACCGTCAACTTCAGGCATCATTATATCGAGAAGAATTATATCGGGTTTTTCTTGAATAGCCATTTGTATGGCATCTTTTCCATTTGTAGAGACAAAAACGGTAAATCCATTACGTTCAAGATTATATTGTAAAAATTCTACAATATCAGGTTCATCATCAGCTATTAAAATTTTATATGCCATACTAACAAATATTTTTCTGTTCAAAAATAAAAGTAGTATGTAAATATGATTTTATTTCAGGGTTACTTAATTGTTAAGTAATATGATTTTATGAAAAAATTTATTACAGCAGGATACGAATGTAAATTAAAAATTAGATTATAAACCGAGAAGTTGTTATTAATATATCATCTCTTTAAGATTATAAAAATAAAATATTTCTAACTCTTAATTCTTAATACAAATTCAATACTGTTCATTTTTATTGGGGAAATCACGTGTTTTTACATCGCGAATATATGATTGTACCGAATTTGTAATTTCTTGAAATAAATTATGATATCTACGTAAAAAACGTGGAGAAAATTCTTGATTTATCCCCAACATATCATGCAATACCAATACTTGCCCGTCAACGCCACTACCGGCACCAATACCTATTACAGGAATTGAAAGAGAATTGGCAACTTTTGCAGCTAATTCTGCCGGAATTTTTTCCAGAACTAAAGCAAAACAACCGGCTTTCTGCAACAATTTAGCATCGTGCATAAGCTTATCGGCCTCTTCTTGAGATTGAGCACGAACAGCATACGTACCAAATTTATTAATAGATTGAGGCATTAATCCTAAATGGCCCATAACCGGAATTCCTGCGGATATAATACGTTGTACCGATTCAATTACTTCTTCGCCACCTTCTAATTTCACAGCACTGCATCCGGTTTCTTTCATTATTCTAATAGCAGAACTTAATGCTTCACGAGAATTGCCTTGATACGAACCAAACGGCATATCTACAACAACCAAAGCTCGTTGAACAGCACGCTGAACAGACGATGCATGATATATCATATTATCTAATGTAATTGGGAGAGTAGTAACAAATCCTGCCATAACATTCGATGCAGAATCACCTACCAATATTACATCTATTCCGGCTTGATCAAGAATTTTTGCCATAGAATAATCATACGCTGTTAGCATTGAAATTTTTTCGTTTCGTGCTTTCATTTCACTCAACACATGTGTAGTAACAACTTTTGCCAAAATAGAACCTGCTGTAGACATATATTTGTATTTAATAATTTTGTAATGTAAAACTACAGTTATTTTTATAAAAAATACATGAACATTTAAAAATATTATATACTCATCTTTTTTTGTCAATACAAACAATTATAAATCTATCTGATTTTGAGTATTTACACTCAATCAGCAATTTACCTGTTTTTTTGTTAAAAAAGTATAGGTTTGTATGCTGCAAGTTTTAATAAAAAAATACTATATTTCGCCACTTTTTACAATTTGATAAAACTAAATTATTTTAACTTTTTACTCTATGAAATACGGATATTTTGATGATGCAAACAGGGAATATGTGATTACAAATCCACAAACCCCATATCCATGGATTAACTATTTAGGAAACGAAGATTTTTTTTCGTTGACTTCAAATACCGGAGGTGGTTATACTTTTTATAAAGACGCTAAATTTCGTCGTTTAACTCGATATAGATATAACAATGTGCCAATAGATAATGGCGGTAAATATTTTTATATTAAAGATGGCGATACCATATGGTCACCAGGATGGAAACCTGTAAAAACTGAACTTGACAGCTATGAATGTCGTCATGGTATGAGCTATTCAAAAATTAAAGGTTCAAAAAATGGAATAGAAACAGACGTTCTTCAATTTATTCCACTTGGTTTTTGGGGAGAAATACTAAAAGTATCTGTAAAAAACACAACTTCTGCCAGTAAAAAAATTAAACTATTTTCATTTATTGAATGGTGTTTATGGAATGCCGAAGATGATATGACCAATTTTCAAAGAAACTTTTCTACCGGCGAAGTTGAAATAGAAGATTCGGTAATTTATCATAAAACTGAATTTAAAGAACGTAGAAATCATTACGCATTTTATTCTGTAAATGCTCCAATTCAAGGATTTGATACCGACCGCGAAACATTTATAGGCCTATACAATGGATTTGATAAACCCGATGCTGTTTTTGAAGGAAAACCACGTAATTCTGTAGCTCACGGATGGTCACCAATTGCTTCACATTATATTGAAATAGAATTACAACCCGGCGAAACCAAAGACTTTGTATTTATGCTTGGCTATGTTGAAGTATTACCCGAAGACAAATGGGAAAGCAAACTGGTAATCAACAAAAAACCGGCAAAAGCAATGATTGCTAAGTATGACACTACTGAAAAAGTAATGGCTGCTTACCATGAATTACGTTCATATTGGGATAATTTATTGGGCACAATTACAATTAAATCTCATGATGAACGATTAGATAGAATGGTAAATATTTGGAACCAATATCAATGTATGGTTACATTTAACATGAGCCGTTCGGCTTCATTCTTTGAATCAGGAATAGGACGAGGTATGGGATTCCGTGACAGTAATCAAGATTTAATTGGCTTTGTTCACCAAATTCCAAGTCGTGCCCGCGAACGTATAATTGATATAGCATCAACACAATTTGAAGATGGTTCATGTTATCACCAATATCAACCATTAACTAAAAAAGGTAATGCTGCCATAGGTGGTGATTTTAACGATGATCCGCTATGGTTAATTCTTTCGACTACTGAATATATCAAAGAAACCGGCGATTACAGTATTTTAGACGAAATGGTTCCTTTTGACAATGATGAATCAAAAGCAAAAACACATTTTGAACATTTACTTATTTCATTTAATTTTACTGTAAACAATTTAGGACCACACGGATTACCTCTTATTGGTCGTGCCGATTGGAACGATTGTTTAAATCTCAATTGTTTCTCAAGCGAACCAAATGAGTCGTTCCAAACAACAGGTAATAAAAAAGGTCGTACAGCAGAATCACTTATGATTGCCGGACTATTTGTGGTTTACGGTCGTGAATTCATTAAATTATGCAAACAAATAGGGAAACATGCCGAAGCTGCCGAAGCTCAAAAACATGTAGATGCAATGGTAGAAGCTGTTAAACAACATGGTTGGGACGGAGAATGGTATTTGCGTGCATACGATTATTTTGGTCGTAAAATAGGAAGCAACGAAAACGAAGAAGGTAAAATATTTATTGAATCGCAAGGTTGGTGTAGTATGGCCGAAATTGGTATTGAAGATGGTTTGGTTGAAAAATCACTCAATGCCGTAAAAGAACGCCTTGATTGTGAGTATGGGATAGTATTGAACAATCCTGCATTTACTAAATATTATATTGAATACGGCGAAATTTCTACTTATCCTGCCGGTTACAAAGAAAACGCTGGTATATTCTGCCACAATAACCCATGGATAATGATTGGCGAAACTCTTATAGGTCGTGGAGATAGAGCATACGAATACTACACTAAAATTGCACCTAGTTTCTTAGAAGATATTTCTGACCTACACAAAGTAGAACCATACGTATATTGCCAAATGATTGCAGGTAAAGATGCTTTCAAACCGGGAGAAGGTAAAAACTCATGGTTATCGGGTACTGCAGCTTGGAATTTTTACACTATAGTTCAATATATTTTAGGTGTAAAACCCGATTATAACGGTATTTCAATAAATCCATGTATTCCAAAAACTTGGGATGGTTTTTCTATGAAACGTGTATTCCGTGGTGCTACATACGTAATTGAAGTTTCTAATCCTAATCACGTAAGTAAAGGAGTAAAACAAATAATTGTAAATGGTAATACTATTGAAGGTACAATTGTACCTATTTTAGAAGCCGGAAAAACACATACCGTTCAAGTTATAATGGGATAATATACCCTCTAATAAAAGTCAAAAAAACGTTATAGGATTTATTTGACTAATAATTAATATAAAAAAAAGCTGTCTGATTTTTAATATAATCAGACAGCTTTTTTTATGAATACAATATTTTATTGCAAACTTTTTTACCTGTGCATCTTTTCAACAACAATATGTTAAAAAAATAATAGAATTTAATATTGTTTAGTGTATAAATTAATTTAGTTTTGTTTTATTACAATTTACAGGTTCCTTTCCAAAAATATATTGGAATTGTGGATTAAAAGGGAATCCCGTGAAAAACGGGAGCTATCCCCGTAGCTGTAAGTCCTTTTATACGTTTTGGCACCCCTTGCCACTGACCGCCGCAGGCGGTTGGGAAGGCAGCCAAAATAGGACAAGCCAGAAGACCTGCCTGTAAAATAATTCGTAGCTTTCGGGTGAAAAGCGAAGAGTAAAGATTTGTACATATCAATATCTTTATTTTTCTTTTTTTTGAGAGCTACCATATTTAATGTTTAACAACTTACTAAATATTAAAATCTATGGTAACTAAAGACGTATTAAAAAACAGACAAATCAGTAAACGAGATGGACGTATTGTCCCTTTCGAAGCAGAAAAAATTACTTTTGCTATTTTTAAAGCATTGCGAGCAGTTGGCCGTCCCAACCGTGAACTTGCCGAAGATCTCATGCTCGATGTACTAAAACAATTGTGTATGTTCGATAAACCGAATTACACACCTTCTGTAGAAGAAGTTCAAGACACAGTTGAAAAAGCGTTGTTTGAGAATAAACTTTTTGATGTTGCTAAAGCATATATTCTATATCGCAAGCAACACGAACATATTCGTAATGCTAAAGAACTTTTTTCTAATCTTGACATTGTAGAAAAATACCTGAATCTCGACGATTGGCGCATAAAAGAAAGTGCTAATTCATCGTATTCATTACAAGGTCTTAATCAACATATAGCCACCATTATTAGCTCTCAGTATTGGTTAGAGCGCATCTATTCCGATGAAGTCAAACAGGCCTATCAAACAGGTCGTTTTCATATACACGATTTAGGCTTTTTGAGTGTTTACTGTGTCGGTTGGGATTTAGAAGATTTGTTAATTACCGGATTTAAAGGAGTAAGCGGCAAAATAGAAAGTCGGCCGGCCAAACATTTGCGGACTATATTAGGACAAATAGTGAACTTTTTTTATACCATGCAAGGCGAAGCTGCCGGTGCACAAGCTTTTTCAAATTTTGATACCTACCTTGCTCCTTTTATCAGGTACGATAAACTCAATTATGCACAAGTAAAACAAGCTTTACAAGAATTTATGTTCAATATAAATGTTCCCACTCGTGTGGGCTTTCAAACACCGTTTACCAATATTACACTCGACCTTAAAATACCTGAATTTTTAAAGAATCAGCCTGTAATAATTGGCGGAAAACCTCAAGAAACAGTTTACGGCGATTTTCGGGCTGAAATGGATATATTTAATGCTGCGTTTGCCGAAGTAATGGCCGAGGGCGATGCTAACGGAAGTGTATTTTCATTCCCTATACCTACCTATAACATTACCAAAGATTTCGAATGGGATAATCCTGCATACACCAAAATATGGGAAATAGCAGCAAAATACGGTATTCCATATTTTTCAAATTTTGTAAACTCTGACATGAATCCAGACGATGTACGCAGCATGTGTTGTCGGTTACGTTTAGATAAAAGAGAACTAAAAAAACGTGGCGGAGGCTTATTTGGTGCTAATCCTCTTACCGGTAGTGTTGGGGTGGTTACCATAAATTTACCACGGTTAGGTTACGAATCAAAATCAGAAACCGAGTTTTTTCAACGCCTCGATAAACTAATGGAATTAGCAAAAGAAAGCCTTGAAGTAAAACGAAAAGTAATAGAAAACCTTACCGAAAGAGGTCTTTATCCATATTCAAAATTTTATTTGCGCCATGTAAAACAACGTACAGGCAAATTTTGGAAAAACCACTTTTCAACCATTGGTATTGTTGGCATGAACGAATGTTGTCTCAATTTTTTAGGCTGCAACCTTGTTTCTGAAAAAGGATATGCTTTTGCATTAAAAATAATGGACACAATGCGTTTAAAACTCGAAATGTTCCAAGATGAAACAGGCAATATATACAACCTCGAAGCTACGCCGGCCGAAGGTACATCGTATCGTTTAGCACAAATTGACAAAGCCGAATACCCCGATATTGTAACTGCCAACGAAGCGCATGTACGTAAAGGAGCAAAACCATATTACACCAATTCTACACAATTACCTGTTAATTATACTGATGATTTGTTCGAAGCCTTGACAATGCAAGATGCTTTGCAAACCAAATACACAGGTGGCACAGTATTTCATGCATTTTTAGGGGAACAACAATTGCCCATTGATACAGTAAAAACCTTGATAAAAAAAATTACTGCAACGTTTCATTTGCCGTACATAACACTGTCACCCACTTTTAGCATTTGCCCTGAACATGGGTACATTTTTGGCGAGCACAAACAATGTCCTAAATGTGCTGAAATTGGCCAAACAACCGATTGTGAAATTTTCTCTCGTATTGTAGGGTATTTACGCCCTATTAAACAATGGAACGATGGTAAACAAGAAGAATTTGCTGACCGTAAATTATTTGATAAATTATGAAAATTAGTGGTTTCTTGAAACAAAGTCTTATTGACTATCCCGGTAAAATTGCAGCTGTTGTGTTTACACAAGGCTGCAATTTTCAGTGTGGATATTGTCACAATCCACAGCTTGTATTACCCCATCTTTTTATTGAAAATTCTGAATATAATCCAAGTAACATATTTCGCTATCTTAAAAGTCGTAAAAATTGGCTCGACGGAGTAGTAATAACAGGTGGCGAACCTACTATTCACAAAGATTTACCTGAGTTCCTAAAAAAAATTAAAGCTATGGGCTACTCAATTAAACTGGATACTAACGGCTCAAACCCATACATGCTGAAACAAATAATTACAAATAAATTAGTTGATTATATTGCAATGGATATTAAAAATATCCCCGAAAAAAATCTATATGAAGAAATAATAGGTATTCAAATGACTACTAAAATTATAGAAAATTTACAGCTTTCCATTCAAATTATTAATAATAGTTCTATAGAAAGAGAATTTCGAACGACATTTATTCCAAAAATACACAACAAAAATACTATTGAACTTATTAAAAAGCTTGTTGGTAAAAATATATGTTATAAAGTTAATGAATTTAGAGAGGGAGAAACGATAGAAAAAGAACTTCACACTAATTAAATATAAACAAGCTTGGGAATTTTCCCAAAAAACTTTTTAAATTTCTATAGAAACTGCTGTTCAACATTGTTTTTTGAATTAAAATAACAAATAGATTAAAATTAATTTAAATTATTACCCTGAAACGCATATACAGGAATTTGAGCCAATGCTTCGGCAAATCCATCAACAAAAACTTGCAATTTATTTTTCGCAAACATTTTGGCCATCAATGGTATATCTGCATGAAGTGTAATTCGTATGCGAGTATCGTAAGGTGCAACTTGTTTTAATTGAATCCAAATACAAAATTCTTTATTTTGTTCCGATCCTAATTTTATAAGTTTATACGGTTCTTCTTCTATTATTTGTAATGTTATGTTCATACCTTGCATTACTTCAATAGTTACCGAATGCTGCGAAAAATTGGCTTTATTTCTATGTTCAGACGGAACCATAGCTTCAAAATTTCGAAAATCAGATATAAAAGAATACAATTGCGAATCCATACAATTGTTCTTTGTAATTTTACTTACTATTTGAAGCGGTTTAGACATCTTGTATCAATTAAAAATCAGCACTCTTAGGATACCGTGGAAATGGTATAACATCACGAATATTTCCCATACCGGTTACAAACAACATTAAACGTTCAAATCCAAGCCCAAAACCGGCGTGAGGTACAGTTCCATATCTACGCGAATCAAGATACCAATATAACTCTTCGGTAGGAATATTCATCTCAACCATACGGTTATATAATGTATCATAATCTGCTTCACGTTCGCTACCTCCAATTATTTCTCCAATTTGTGGAAACAAAACATCCATTGCAGCTACTGTTTTACCATCGGGATTTTGTTTCATATAAAAGGCTTTAATCTCTTTTGGATATCCGGTAAGAATTACCGGTTTTTTAAAATGCTTTTCTACTAAATATCGTTCGTGTTCACTTTGCAAATCGGTACCAAAACCTTTTACTTCATATTTAAATTGCCCTTTTTTATTTGGTTTTGATTCTTTCAAAATTTCAATTGCTTCGGTATAGGTAAGTCTTTGAAAATCATTTGCCAAAACAAATTGCAATTTTTCTATAAGAGGCATTGAACGTTCTTGCTCAGGTTTTGATTTTTCTTCTTGCAATAATCTTTCTTGCAAAAATTCCAAATCTTCTTTACAATTGGTAAGAGCGTATGAAATAAGATATTTCAAAAACTCCTCGGCTAAATCCATATCATCATATATATCGGCAAAAGCAACTTCGGGTTCTATCATCCAAAATTCTGCTAAATGACGCGATGTATTTGAATTTTCTGCTCTAAAAGTAGGTCCAAATGTATATACTTTAGACATTGCCATACACGCCATTTCTACTTCTAATTGTCCCGAAACCGTTAAATTTGTTTGTTTTCCAAAGAAATCTTCAGAAAAATCTATATTCCCATCTTTTGTAAAAGGTAATTTTTTAAGATCTAATGTTGTTACTTGAAACATTTCACCAGCTCCTTCACAGTCAGAACCAGTTATAATAGGAGTATGAATATTATAAAATCCTCGTTCGTGAAAAAATGTATGAATAGCATAAATCATTTGATGACGAATGCGTGTAATAGCTCCAAATGTATTACTGCGAAAACGCAAATGCCCAATTTCGCGAAGAAATTCAAGTGAATGTTTTTTTGGTTGTAATGGATACTCATCGGCATTTGCAGTACCCAAAACCTCAACAGAACTTGCCAATACTTCAATAGACTGACCTTTACCTTCTGATTTAGCAATAGTTCCTTGAATAGAAAGTGAAGAGCCAACGGTAATTTTTTTTAATAGTTGTGCATCAAATTTTTCAATATCTATTACTATTTGCAAATTCTGAAGCGATGAACCATCATTAAGAGCAACAAACATTACAAAATTATTGCCCCGGTAATTACGCACCCACCCTTTTACTACTACTTCTGCACCAATTTCTTCTTTTTGGAGTATGGTTTTTATTTCTGTTCTACGCATATTAAAATGTTCTTATGTTTTTCGACAAATTTACACGATTTGTGATTGTACACAAAAAAATGAATTATAATTATCCTCTATCAAAAAAAATATTTTTACTACTTGCTTTAAGAGGAATAGCATAAATAATTGAAACATTTTCAGGAAAAATATCAAGTTCTTTTACAGCTTGCCCAACAGTATACATTATTCTATTATCTATTCTATTGTCCATAGCAATACTAACAGCAGAACCTAAAGCTATACCCAAATCACCGGTATTGAACACACATGGTACTGTAGAATGTTTATTTTTCTCGGCACAATTTGCAAATCCGCACATACCACATTTTTTAAGATTTATAGATTGTATTGCGGTTCCCAATAATACCATTGCATCACATTGTTTTATATTTTGAGCATCTCTATGAAACGATGGCACATCAAATTCTAATGCCATTTGTTCCATTTTTACAGCTATAGGTATTATGTCGCTACCGGTAATTATTGCAGTATACATATTACGTATTCCTTTTGCTTTGGGTGCCGTAACAGCAGCCGTTACCATTCGCTTAGCAACATCTAATACAATAGATGTCAAAACATTTTCTTCATCAATTATTGCCATATGTTATTTATTTTGAGGAGTCATATGTGTTTCTTTTTTAAGGGAACCATCTTTGTTATAAAATTTCCAAGTTCCTGTTGCAATACCATTTGTATATTGAGCTTCATAATCTTTTTTTCCATTATCATACCATTGTATAAAATCACCATGCAATACATCGTCAACATAATGAGCTTCATACATTTTTTCGCCATTCATATACCACATGGTACACACACCATTTTTTTTACCATTTTTTAAATGTAATTCTTCTTGTCGTTCACCATTATAGTAATACCGAATTGTTTTTACTACTTGTTTACTGGAATCACCTTTGGCATAATATTCTACATACGCCGGAGTATTGTTTGGATGTGAATATACTATATGTTCTTCTAACGATTCAGAACATGAAACCAAAAAAACTAACAAGCTGAAAATAAGGATATTAAATTTTTTCATATACAAAATTGTAAAAATATTTGTACAAATGTATAATTAATTTTAAAAAGTATTTGTCAATTATATAAAGTTTTATACATTTGCAGTCCATTTTTCGGAGGATATAATAAAATATAATAATGTACGCAATAGTAGAAATAGCAGGACAGCAATTTAAAATTGCTAAAGACGACAAAATCTTTGTTAATCGTCTTAAAACAGCCGAAGGCGAATCATTTGATATTGACTCGGTATATTTAGTAGATAATGATAAAAGTGTAAATGTAGGTACTCCTCTTGTAAAAGGAGCAAAAGTTACTGCAAAAGTACTTTCTCATGTTAAAGGAGATAAAGTTATCATTTTCAAAAAAAACCGCAGAAAAGGATATAGAGTAAAAAATGGTTTCAGACCAAGTTTAACTCAAATTCAAATAGAAGAAATTAAAGCATAATTAAAACTTAGGAACCATGGCACACAAAAAAGGGGTTGGTAGTTCAAAAAACGGTAGAGATTCAGAAAGTAAACGATTAGGCGTGAAACTTTTTGGCGGACAAACTGCAAAAGCAGGAAATATTCTTGTAAGACAACGTGGAACTGTTCATTTTGCAGGTGAAAACGTAGGAATGGGTAAAGACCATACTTTATTTGCTCTTAAAGACGGTGTTGTATCATTCAGAAAAAAAACCGATAATAAATCCTATGTTTCTGTAATTCCTGCAGAGGCATAATTATCAGTATTTATTAAAATATATACTCTTGATTATATATCCTCATGCGGATACTATACTCAGGAGTTTTTTTGTTTATATAATTGTAGTTTACTTTAAATTATAAAACCATATGTTAACCCTTCAGATTATTAGAGAACAAACCGAAATGGTTCTTGAGCGTTTAGCTGTAAAACACTGCAATGCTAACGATACTATAGCCTCAATTTTATCGCTCGATGATTCTCGTAAATCTATACAGCAAGAATTGAATGCTAAACAAGCTGAAATAAATGCTCTTTCAAAAGAAATTGGCCAATTATTTCAGGCAAAAAAAATAGATGAGGCTAATAAAGCAAAAGAACAGACTGCAGTAATAAAAGAAGCTATTAAACTGTTGGAAGAACAAATGGAGGCAGTAAGTAAACAACTGCAAGATACAATTATTTCACTTCCAAATTTACCGCATGCAAGTGTACCCAAAGGACGAACTGCTGATGATAATGTTGTAGTTAAAACAGGAGGTATTATTCCCGACAGTACCGGTTTGGCACCTCACTGGGAATTAACCGAAAAATATAATCTCATAGATTTTGAATTAGGAAATAAACTCACAGGAACAGGATTTCCTGTTTATATAGGTAAAGGAGCTCGATTACAACGTGCTCTCATATCATTTTTTCTTGACCGTGCTATACAAGCAGGATACGTAGAATATATGCCACCAATAGTGGTAAACGAGGATTCCGGTTTTGGAACAGGTCAACTACCCGATAAAGAAGGGCAAATGTATTATGTAAACGAAGATAATTTGTACCTCATACCAACAGCAGAAGTTCCGGTAACCAACATATTTAGAGATACCATTGTCAAATCGAGCGATTTCCCAATAAAATGTACTGCATATACCCCATGTTTCCGTCGCGAAGCCGGCTCGTACGGTAAAGACGTGCGTGGACTCAACCGCTTGCACCAATTCGACAAAGTTGAAATTGTT
>Ga0208461_1000877_pt1 | contig 28227 bp, 6 predicted proteins | sample AD_JPNTR4_MetaG_FD_184448 | JGI IMG/M metagenome (GOLD analysis project Ga0208461, IMG submission 184448) | Active sludge microbial communities of municipal wastewater-treating anaerobic digesters from Japan - AD_JPNTR4_MetaG (SPAdes) (version 2) | ecosystem: Engineered > Bioreactor > Anaerobic >...
AAGAGAGTGGATTATATTTTCCACTCTCTTTAATATATATAATAATATATTCAGAATTTCAATTTTTTAATTTCTTATGAAAAACTACCGTCACCGTTAGTAAAGAATCTAAAATCAAGTTCAAGAACAGATTTATCTTCTTATCTAATTATCATAGTTGTTGTTACTTGTGTACCTTATTTAAATAAAGACCAGTCAAACACAATTTCAACATCTTTATCAAATTTTTATTTTACTTATTCTGTAATTTCTGATACATTTACAAAATTACCTCTTTAGTCTAATGTATAAAGTGGTATTATATATGACAAAATACCACGAGATTAAGTTAAAATGTTAGAAAATAGTTAAAATATAATATTAATATAAACGTCAGAATTATATTTTTCAATTTACTATATTTATTCAACTATTTGTTATTATTAATCTATAATATGAATGTTAAAATTATCTTATTATTTATCATCAATAATAAATTCTTATTTCATTACATTATTTAATTCTGAAACACTATTATTAAATGATGTTTAAATAATATCGAGTAATTCATTTTATAATTCTGTTTTTTCAGATTATTTATCATTTGTAGGTAATTATAGTAATACTTAATAGAATTAGACAGTAACAAATAATTAGTTTAGTTAGTACATTTATGATTTTTATTAACTTAGTAATTATCTAAATATATCCGATAATGTATTTAGTATTTATGTTGAATTTTCCTATATAATAATATTAAATACATCAAATATTTATTTTTAGAACGAATTATTCAAATTATTGTGAATAATATTTAAAATATCGTCTTCTGACTATTATTTCAATTATTGGTTAAACAATTATTCAAAATTTAAATTGATTTTATATGTTTTATTGAATTAATCAAATTATTATAACAATTGTGTATTATCTTAAACATAATTGACAATCTTTTAATATTATTTTAAAATTTCATTATCAGATTTATCAATTTAACTTTAGAAATCATATGATAATTGTTATAATTTTGTATCATCATCTAACATCAATATTAATTAATAATCGTTTTTAAATTTTGTAATATTTTATTTTTGTCTAAATAGATCAACTTTAATATTTTTAAGTTGTGTTATATTATCTTGTGTTTAATCTGAATCATCTGACTAATCAAGTTAGTATTGAATTTGAGTAATATATTACATTAAATTTTACAATATTTCATCAATAGTATTAATAAAATCTAACACATTATTATCTTTGTTTTATTAGAATTATTTTACAAATAATTTTTTTATATTAGAAACAATTGAATTATAATTATTATTAATTTCTTAATCGGATTTAGACTTTTTATTATTTAGTTACTATTATATATTAGATACTTATTATATAGTTGATAATGAAATTTAGAACATAGTAGTTAAATCAGAAACAAAATTGTCTAAAATAGTTCCTATTTTTTTCTGAATTGAATTTATATATTTATTTTTATCAATTGAATATTAAATAATATTATATTATATTTATATTGTTTAAAGTTGTTGTTATTGAAGTTCGTTTATACTTTATTTTTATAATTCTTGTCCTTATTATTTTGTTTAATCTTATTATTATACAATATTATTTTATTAAATATCAGAAAGTTTATTTAGTATTTTGGATGTATTAGAATTAGATAATTATTATTTCAGTTGATTGTTAAATTAGTTATTTTAATTTTAAAATCGAGATTCTATACGTTAGATACTTGATTTAACACTAAGATTAAATTTGTTTTATACATTTGTAAAATCGTTATATTAATCATTAATCTATTCAAATTTTTCAATATTTAAATTGATATTTCCATTTTAATAATATTTCAGTTTGTTTAATTATGTTATAAGTTATTAACTTAAATTTGAATTTGTTACTTTACCATATCTCTATAAAAATTTTAGATGTTCTTAATCATTGTTAGAACGTTGTACTTTTTTAAGGTCTTATTACACGATTCTATATAATTTTTATCCAACATCTGTTAATTCATCACTATTAATATCTTTATGTGTTATTAGTTGTTATTCATATTTAAACACATCACCAATATTTCTTGTTTGTTAGAAAATTGTAGTTAACGTCTATTAATCTACATTTTTTTGTATGTTTTATACTTATTTGATAATTTTAGATTTCAAATCTTAAAAATATTCTTTTTACTATTATTATTAATCACCATTTGATTTTACATCAAAAATAAATACAAAATCTTATTAGTTTATTTTATCTTTTCTTAATTTCAAATCTTATTAATCAGATTATTAAATTTGATTTAACGTGTTTGAAAGATCATAAATAAAGTCAGTCCATACATCATCAGAACCATATATTTATATAAAATCTTTTTTATTAAAACCTGAACCAAGTTTTTGTTATATCTTTTCACGAACTTTGATTAGTTATTAACAATTATATTATTAACCCCATTCATTTATTTGGTTTTCAAAATATTATAATATAGAAATAGTTGTTTAACTATCATTTTTGATAAGTTGATACAATATACGTTAATACTCATCCTATAATGTATTACTAATATTTAGTTCTTTTTATAGTATTTCTTATTATTTTTATTTATCATACATATCTTTTATAATATTTTATTCAAAGATACTTATATATGTTTATTAAGTATTTTCAATATCATCGTCTGATGATTATAATTTATCAACAATTCCTAATAATTTTTCAAATGACTCTACATCTTTAAATATAGAATCTTTAAATATCAAATACAATGTATATAATGGTTATTGTATTTGTATAGTATCAATATTTTCTTATAGATATTTTATCTGTTATATAATGTCAGTATTTGGAATCCCTTATGTATTTAGATTATTTAATTATATATCATTAAATAATGACATATCATATAATTTCAATTATTATTACATTGTAGTAATTGTTATTGATTCGTATTTTGTTGTTTCATATGTTTATTATAATTGTGATTCTTCTTACGTCTATTACTAATCATCCTTTTTTTATTATAATTTTAATATATCAAAATAAACATTTACATTGATCTTATTTTCGTTTACATATTTAACATTGATATTTATATTAAACAATTTTAGAATACCTACAGAACCTACATTCAATTTGTTTATTTTGTATACAAACGTTTCAGGGTCACACGTATATGTTTTTTACGATTTTTGTTAATCAAATTGTTATTCAAATTATTTTATAATTTGTGTTTATTGTGGTTAAAAATGTTTATTAATAATATAATACAATTAAGAATACAATGTTTTTTTAATCATTTCATTTTATTATTATTTGTTTATTTTTTATTATATATTATCAAGATAGTATTGTTCAAATTATTAATGATTATCATATATAAATAATTAATCTAATAATTTTTAATTTTATTTTTCATTATTTATAGTTATATTTTGTTTTCTGTAACTATTAAGTCCAGATACAAATTTATTAATTAATTTATATCTATTAATCAATGTATCAGAAAATATTAATTACATATATTTATTATAGTTAATATTAAAATTAATTTGTACATCATTTTCATTTATTGATATAGATTCAAAACCTTATATTTACTTTGTTACTCTAAATCCATTCATATAGTCAAGTTACAATTATGATTTAGTTTAATTTTATATTTAATTTTAAAATTCTTTATTATCAATTACAGTAGGAATATATTTATCTAAATCTGTTTATTCTTAATCTTGACGTTAATAAATATAATCTTTAATATCTTTATCAACTTGTGGTTTAACATTTTTAACTTCATCAATTTCATTTAAATACAACTCATCATTCTTAATTAGTTTAGTTCTTTAGTGGTATTAATCTAATAAGTATATTATATGTTTGTTTTATACTTTTTTCATTGAATCTCCTCCTTATTATCTTATACACCAATCTGTTCTAATGTTTACAATATTAGAACATGTTACAATTACAAAATTATATATTGTTTTTTATTATCTTGTTTATCTAAATTGTCATACTATTCATTTAGAATTTCTAATATCTTTTTTACCAATTAGATATATCCTATTATACTTAATTCTATTTTATTTTTAATATGTTCTTAATTATACTCAAATTGTTGTCCATACTTAGTAATGACAAATTTGTACGGGTCTTACTTAAATTTGTCATATATTTTTAGAATTGTGTCTTATAAATCAGAAAAATATTCCAGTTATTTCTTTAGTATTTATTCTAATTCATCAGATGACAAGTCTTTTTATTTTTCATTTATAAAATCTATTTATAATTTCAATTATTGATTAATATTATTTTTAGTACGTTTAATATGATACGTAATTTTACTTAAATCATCTTTATTTTATCCAATTAATTCAAATAATTTTATCTTTTATTGTTTTAATAGATACGGTATATTTACACTTTCTGTACCTTATAATTTGAGTCTTTAGTCTATGTATTTCCATTATTATTTATTTATTTACGTAAAATAATTTCGGTCTATTATTTTAAGAAAATCATCAAGTTTATCTTATTTCTTTAATACAATACCTTCAATTTCATCTCCAACTTCTTATTCTTATACTTTATTAATTTCAAATAATAATTCCTTTATTTATTACTTTGGTGTTTTCAATAGTTTTTCAAATTGTTCTCTTAGACTACGTACTATATCACGATATTGTTCTGGTATCTTAGTTAATTTAGTAGTTAGTATTTCATATATCGTCATATTACTAATTTCTTCAGGTATATTTTCTGATTATTCTTTAAAATCAGATACCTTTGATTGTAATATTTGTTTTATTTCATTATATTTTTCTTCTACTTCATCTCTAACTTTATCTATTTATTTATTCAAATCAATTCTACGTACGTAATTGAATTTCCAAGTTTCTTCTTATTCATATTAAACATTATTTATTTCTACATTTCCATCATCAGAAATTTTGTATTCATAATCAACCTTAGTATATTTTATTGTTTCTTATGGAAATTTTACTAAGAATTGTACAAATTCATCAAACAATTCTTTCTTTATTTCTGATTATACTGGATTTAATAATACCAAATTATTTGTTTCTGATAAATTGAATTTAATTACGTTTGTATATATATTTGAAATTATCTCACAAGAAACAGTCAACGGTAAATATTATTAAATATCATTGTTAGACAAAAATTTATATAATTGTTTTTGATTATTTTCAACAAATTGATTTACAAATTAAATTTATGACCTAAACGGATTATATATTTAGACTTTAGGTAAATCGTCAGGTGTATACCATCGTTTCGATTTATTTCCTTTTGATTCACGTCCATAATATACAATTTATTGATTAGTTTCTTTATCTATATCAAATGTAACTGATAGATTTTATACACCGTCATATTTTACTTCTTAAACAACCTAATCTGAATTGTATAATATATCTTCTACAAAGTCTAAAAATGTGTCAATATCTTAATCGTCAAAGTGTGTCATTTCAGTTAGTTATATTGATTTATTATTTTAATTACGTAGTTTAATATATTATTCTTCTATCTGTTATTGATAGATGTATTTTTATATTTCATCTATTCTTTCATATATTTAATTTGGAATCATTCGTTTTATTTCTTATTTTATAATGTTTTGTTTTTGTTCATCGTTATTCAATATTTATTTATACAATTCAATACATTATTCACGTACTTTTGTCTATCTAACGTCTTGTTCATCCATTGTTATAACTTTAACATCATTCATTTCTTATCTTTCTAATTGTTATTTATATGATACTTATCTATCTTGTCCTTAGTACACTTATGTAATTTGTATATTATCTATTGACAACTCTTGTTCTATTGTATTTATAATATCAGGTATGTATCCTCTGTTATATGTTAAAATAAATACTTTATCTTAAATGTTTTGTTCTTCTATTACTTATTCTATAAGTTCCTTTCTCAATTCTACAGGTAGAGGATTTCTCTATATATAGTCTTTTTTCTGTTGTGATTTTTCACCGTATATAATAACTAAAAAAATATAATCAAAATTCGTTAACTATCTTTTGATTAATTATAAATGTGAATTTGTCATAGGTTGAAATCTACCAATTATAATCTATTATTGTTTTATATTATTATCCATGTTACATACCACCTCAATATATTATAATGTTGTAAAAAAACATATAACGCATAAAATAAGTTTTCCAAAAATATAATTAAATGTTAATATTTTTACTATATTATAACAAAACAAAAACCACTCATGAAATTACCATGAGTGGTTGAAAATAATAATCAAAATATAAGTTTAAATAATTAAATTATTCCACCTACACCTTAAAATATCAACATATAAATACCAGTATACATTAACATATTAAGTTATGTTTATATAAGTACTCTAATTATAGATTCAAATATGTATAACGATAGTATTTTATTTTTTTATTTCCTACTTTCTTTTTATATTACTTCTTCAAATAAATTTTTCAGATAGTTTTAAATAATTACACTTTATTTACTTTCATTTTTTACTTCGTTTTCATTTTCATCATCTATAGTATCATCAATTTATTCATCTTCAGTATTAAATTCATCAACATACTAATACTATGATTCTTTTAGTTCATCCAAATGTTTAGGTGTTCTTTCAAATATACTGTATTTAATTAATTTAAATGACATTTTTTCTAACCGTACTAAATATACTATTTCGCCAATAATATGTTATAGAACAAATAAAAGAAATATATATTTAATTATATAAAAACGATTTCTAATTTACATGTTACTATCCATATAACTTTGAAAGTCTTATTTGAATGAAATTGAGTAAATAGTTTCAACAATAAATTTTGACATTGTTTCTTATTATATAATGGATGATTTTTACTATAACAAAAATCCTTAGATACATAATTAAATAAAAAATCCGAGTATGATATATGTAAAAATTATACCATGTTTATTTGAAAAATCAAAAATACTCATTGATGATTTAACACTATCACTAATATATTTTTTCTGTTACTTGTCTAACTGTTTAAATGTTTCAACAATTTCTGGTTTATTTTCGTTATCATCCATAAAAATCACCTCTATTTTTTATCAAAATTTTTCATCATTTTTTGTTTCAAACATATCGTCTTTTTCTTATTATTCACTTTGATCTAACTCTTTATCTATTTCATCAACCGTTTATTCAGACAATGGTTAAGAATAAAAATCTTCTTATACATAAATCGGTTCTATTTCTGGATCAAATATATAATTACTATCTTACTACATATATAATCTTCTAATAATAGTGATTTATAAAATATTAATTTAGTCTCTAAAATTCAAATCTGTTTAATACTTGTATTAAAATTCCTTCTATGTAAATGAAAATTCTTCATTCGTTTTAAGATTATATGTTTTCCAAAATCTACCTTATGATTTAAACATATTTGGGTCAAGTTTTTATTCAGACCATTCTTGTTTTGTTAAGTTACTCAAAAATACAAAAATTGATAATTAGTTAGAAAATCCACGTGATTTTGGTGAATAATCTAATACCATAGGTATTTCTATTAATGGTGGTTATACTCTATTCTTACTTTATTTTAGTCTAACTATTCTACCGTTTATATCGAATTTTTCAAGTTCTTTTTATCCACCTTATACCATTCTTATATCTTGTGTTTAATAATACTTAATTTATAATCCACCTGTTATATCTTCATCTTGACCTGAAAAGAATGATGTATTCATTGTCTTTCTAAGTTGATTGATTATTATTAATGATTAGTTCTACAATGACAATGATTTTAATATTACAGGTATTTATTTTGAATTGACTCTTTATTTAACTTACATTTTCTTTACTACACTTTCAATATTTTCTTCTTATAATTCTTCTCTTTATAAAGTTTAACTAAGACTGTCAAACAAATAAACAAGTGAAACATCAGATTTTGTTTCATAATGTTGTTTTAGTGTCTTTAATATTATCCCATACGTACTTTCCAAATCTTGTGGTTGTAAATAAATTACATTTGATTATGATTCCTAACTGTTAATATTCAATCCTAATTGTTACATTCTTCTATATGACATTTATTGTTCTGTATCAAAATAGATCAACATTTACTTTTTGTTACTTTTGTTTTACACTTGTAGTAATGATTACTATAAATTAATTTACAATGTTGTTTTTCCAACACCAGGTAATGATTATATCGAAATAATTTATCCTAATGGAATACCACCAATAACTTCATCGTACAAAACATATCCAGTTCTCAATATGTTATCACGTGTTTTTGTGATTAACTATTCAGGTGATAACTGTTTAACTGAATTTTCAATTTCTTACCTAATTTACAAAATCTCATCTGATTGTTGTAATGTTACTTCCTCATTCGTTTATGACTCTTTCTTTCTACCCATAATAATCATCTCCTTCTTATTTTCTTTATGAATTTTCAATCAAGTTAAAGAAATAAAATTATGTAATATAATTAAATAATAAATTTTAAGATATATTAATTTTAGGTTGTTGATTTTCCTTTGATGATGAATTTATGTAATTCATTGTTGAATTAATCGAAAAATAATCTTATATTTATTACTAAAATTGATTCATTTATACTTATCCTTTTCTTTATGTTAATATATTACTTTTTTACTTTTTAGACATTATAATTTAATTTACAAATTTAATTTGTTTTAATTCATTTGTATTTACATCTATAGTTTATTGTATAATATCACTAATAAAATTTACATAATATTCTATCTAATATTATAATTAAATATCGTAGAATATATGGTTAAAATAATTTAGTTATATATTAATGTTTGTGTGTTAATCATATTATGAATCTTACTGTAAAATAGATAAATTACTATATTGATTAATAAACCTTTCATAACTATTTTACTATTTTATTTTGATATATCCGTAATTGTTTTTATTTTCATTCTCTGATAAATTATTATCACGTTATATAGTTATAATAGTTAAAACATTGACACTTGTTGACTTTTCTTTTTGTTATTTTTATATTATTTTATCAATCAATAAATTTGTTTCTTGTGTAAATTATGTCTAAGAATCAGTAAACATATTTATTAACCTATTATATAGTTCGTTATAATATATTGATGTATCTTCTATAATATTGTTTTTTTGTTACATATATTATGTAAAATTAATATTATCCTATTATAATATATACAATTCTCTTTGTTGTTCAGGTGAATGATTTTATAATATTTCAATTTGTTATATATATTTACTCATTTATTTTGATATTTCTAATATATCGTTATAAAATTTTATTTAGTTATCATAAACTTGTTTTTGTTTCTATTTGTCTAATGTAGAAAGAATTGTTTTAATTTTATACGTACTTTTGTTTTTCCATTTATTATTTTATTTTAGAATATTATAAATCACCTTCTTTTCTATTTGTTTTGTGTTTGTAGTAACACTATCATACTAAAGTGAAGTAATTATTTCTACAATTTAATTCATTGTTTCTGATTACTTTTATACAACACTTGTAAATTATTCATACAAATTAATATCAATATCTTTCAATGAATCAATAAATTTATTACATATATTAACAATGTTTTGACGATTGTGTTCACTTATTTTGTTATAGAAAAACACGTATTCATACGATTGTTATATTTACTTAATCTGTTATGTATATTTTAATTTAGACTTCAATTCGTTCTAATAATTTTATAAGAAGAAAACATCTGATGGATATATTATAAAATACTATTATTAATTATTAAACATCTTACCACCCTCCTTCACAAAGTTTCAGAAATTGTATACGATTGTTCTTGTTTCTAAATTAATTACATAAAATCTTCATAGAATTTGATTATATTATCGATTATCTAAATTTTGTCTTTAATGTTATTATTCTATGTATTGTCTTATTTCTATTCTAATATTAAATCTAACAATTCTTTTTGTATTTCATTATTAGTTACTTATTCTGTATTTGTATCTTGTTATTTCAACAGTTCAAGTTTCAACTATTGTAAACTTTTAATCAAAAATTCAATTGGTGGTTATAATTGTACGTTATCATCAATTTCGTTTTCTTAATGTAATAAATCGTTTTAATTATCATCAAGTTACGTATTATCGTTGTCTATTGTAGGTGACTTAATACTAAAATTAAATATCGGTGTAATATTTAACTCTAAAATCTTGTTATTTTTTCTCTATTATTCAATTAAATTAGATTGAATCTTTTTAATTTCATCATATTCATTCAATGATTGTACTATTATTCTTATTTTTATTTTAACATTTGGATTTTCACTTTTATTACAAACTGATATAATATTTTATTAATCATTCTTAAAATCGTTTATAGATTCATATTTCAAATAAAACGTTTTATATAACCACGGGTAAAAAGTATATACAATTTCATTATTTTAATTATATAAATGGTCTGTATCAAAAATAATATAACCATACCTTTCATCAAATTAATCAATTTTACTAACTTATTCCTTGAAACTTGTAGGATATTAACCAACAATCACTTAATTATACTACGGTAATTCTAAATGTTAATGATAATGACCTAATATAATTTTAAATCTACTTTTAGATAAAATTTTCTGATAAATTTACGTATATATTCTTTCAAGACTAATCGAATTGTTTGAACCTATAATACCAAATCTTTAATCCATCTCAACGAAATTATGATGAAAGAAAAATAAATGTATTTGTTCTTTTGTCTAATATATTTTATCTATATACGATAATATCTGTTCTTCAACTTTGTCTTATGGTTATTTCATATAATTAAATACATGAAAAATAATATTCTATACTTGATATGTCTGAACATTTGATAATACTGAATTAATTTTCTCTTATTTAGGTTACGTTGAAATTAATTGAATAGATTTAATAAAGGACTGAAAACTATAATTCTTATTTTCCTATTGTTTTGTTAATGAAATATCATGGTTACCTTGATTGTATATTACTGTATTAAACAATTATTTTATAAACTAAACAAAATTTAATGATGATATAGATAATGACTTTGTGTCATCAATAACATCACCATTAACAATCTAAAGTACAGAATCGTTTGGTGATTTGTTTTACTATTACTACTTTATACTCTTTACTAATTAACTTTCATCTATTTTCCTATGATGTAAATCTGATAGTACAAATATTTTCATCTATAACATCCCCCTTTCTATTTCAGATGTAAGTTTTTTTCTAAATATTTTGTTTTTGTTAACTTTAATATCATAGTAATATAAATTAATACGTTTGTAATATCTAACTATATAACTTAATAATAGAATATAAAATTTATAATATGAAACATATAATATAAAAAAATACTGTGTTATTAATAATACCATATAAATAATATTCTGTTAAGTATCTTTTTAGAAAAATTACAGAAAATATATTATTTTAACAATATATATTAAACTTATATTATGTAAATGTTTAATGTTAATATTTAAAGGGGGGTTTATAATAATGACAAAAACAATAATTCAAGAAAATTAAATTTTACAAGAATAATTCAAAATCGTTGAAAATAAACAAATCGGTGATGTCGAAAGTGTTAGATAATATTAAAAATTTCAAGAATGCGATGTTAGAAATAGAAACAATAGAGTATATCCTAAAGATTAGGTTGTAAGAGAAATAAATAAATTGAAACCAAAAATAGAAAAAAGATAATTGTTAGGTGAACTTGACCATCCTGAAGGTAACGATATTGATAGAATATAAACAGTTAAGTTAACTAATGTTTCTCACGTAATCACAAATCTTGAAATAAAAGGTAATGATGTATACGGTACAATTGAAACACTGTAAACACCAAATGGAATTATACTCAAAAATTTATTGAAGTCAAATGTTGAACTTGGAGTATCGTTAAGATAGTTAGGTTCTGTTGAAGAACGATACAGTGGTGATGAGTATTATTATTATGTAAAACCTGAAGACTTTGAACTTATTACATATGATATTGTATACGAACCTGGATTCTAATCATAAAAGGTAAAAATTATAAAAGAAAGTCTTGAAGAAATGTTTGATTATAACAATTTCTTCAATTCATCATTTGAAAGAGACGTATATACAAAATTTTATATGTAACTAAAAAAACATCTCAAATCAGAGAGGTGATTTTTATTCGTATTCAAAACAATAGTATAGATGATTATACTAACATTGTTTTGATATTCAAAAGTTCTTTTTAACACGATTCAAGTTCAATTCTCTTCAAGAAATTAACAAACAATTCAAATTTATAATAATACTATAACAAATTGATACAAAACAACAAAATATTGAAATACAGTCAGGAATAACTTAAAAGACAATATAATATATAATTTGAAGGTAAGTACGGATAAGAAAAATATAAAGATTATTTATCATGGTTTTACAATTTTCTTTCAACATAATATAACGATTAAATTAATGAATAATAATCACGTTATTTTTTGAGTATAATATAAAATATTGTGTAAGATGATATTAATCATTTAAATTTAGATAGGTAAAGTGGCAAAGAACGTCTGTCATCGTTTATAATTGATGTATTACCATTTAGAAAAATACCGTCTAAGATATAGCATAAAATATTATACAACTGTCTTTAGATACCAAACAATTGTGTTAAAGATAATTGGTTTGATTCAGTTTCTTAAAAATTTAATAACATTTTTGAAAATCCAAGTTTGAAATTTAGATTGGAAGTACATGTTAATACAACAACATGTTTAGATAATGTGTTATAATTTTAAACTGAACTTGAAGAATATCAACATGTAGATAAGTCTTCTGTATCGTAAAAAATTATTGAATTTTTGAATAATACGTATTTTATTCAATAACAGAAATTTTAGTAGTAGATATTTAAATATTTTCAAAATAATATTTAATTAAGTGAAAATAATGGTAAATAATTGTTATAATATTAACTCACAGAATAGTTTCTATTATAATTAGACGAATTTTATTCAAAAGAAGAACAACATAATATTATATTTTCATCAAATTAATAATGAAAGGAATTAATATCATGACTAATTCAATTCATATTGATTTTGATAATGACAAAAAATCAATATCAAAAATTAGTAAGTTTCTATCAAAAAAATACATTTTCAAATTAATATATTATTATACCACAAATCAGATTTAGAATCAAGATACATCATTAGAATAGTTACCATCTTGTCTAAATCGTGTTAGAATACCACGTTCTAAATCAATTTCGATTGATAATAGTTATGTCTTAGAAATTACTAAACATTTTAACAGTTTACAATTTCTTTTTATAGATGTACCAATTTATATAACATACTTTAATAATTATACAATCGATATTTCAATCAATATTAAAAAAGTTAAGTTAAACAGTTTTGATTATTTTAAGTATTAGAAATAATTACGATTTAATGTGGAAGTTTCAAGTACGTTGTATGAAAATACTATATAAGGTGATAAAATACCTTTAATTTCATCACCTACATTAATTAATCAAATTGTTATTTAATTACATAATGATTAAGTTTCAGGAAAATCAAGTATAATTTAATCGTCAACTATATAATAACAAAAATTCATTGATATGGTAAATAAGTAAATTACAAACATGATTTATACAGAATTAGATAATATTATTATTGATAATAAGACAGTTTAGTAATGTCAATAGTTTATTAAATCAAAGTTATAATACGAATTGAATTTAATTTTAGATAAGATATGTAATTCGATACTTTATAGTATGATTGACTTATATGTTAAATTTATATATTAATAAGTATTTAGTATACATAATGAATGTAAAGAAAATGAATGTTTAGAAAATTATGATAATCTAAAATCACCACCACCAAAATCAGTTAAAACAATACACGTTGATAATATTTTTGTTTCTAAAGGACATCCTTCAAAATAGGACGATGAAAATCAAGAAATTGAATGTTTAGAAAATTTAGAAAATTATGACAATCTAAAATCACCACCACCAAAATCAGTTAAAACAATACACGTTGATAATATTTTTGTTTCTAAAGGACATCCTTCAAAATAGGACTAAGATATTTAAGAATTTTTGGGGGAAACACAATGACACATATAAAAAGGGGTGGGATTCAGTAACACTTGTCTTGTCAATTGAGTTACTTTAATTGAACAAAAAACAAAATTTTTGGAGGTGTTATTATGGCGATAAGATTTGAGGTATTTATCGAAAATACAAAAACGGGTAAAGGAAAATGGGTGGAACTACCACTTATTGATTTTGATGAAGATTTAGAACAAATTCTTGATAAAATCAAAGCTACTCCATCTACATGGGACGTAACTGATGTTAGTGGATTTCCGACTGAAATAGTAAAAGAACTAATGAAATTGGACTTAAAAGACATCAATGATCTTGTGGAATATGTAAATGAATATGATCCAGAAACAGTTTATGCTATTTTACAAGCTGCAAATAATATAGATGAAGCTAAAAGTTTATTGAGGGATGGTAATTTTGTATTCCATTATGGGGTTGTTGATATGGAAGATCTCGCTTATGATTACTTGGAAGAAATGATACCTGGTAATATATGGGAATATATATAAGGATATATTGATTATGATAAATTTGTAAACGATATGGAAATTGAAGGGGATTTTAGACATACCGATTTGGGTATTATAGAAATTGAGTGGTGAGTGGTAAATTAAGTATTGACTAATTATTTAACTGTCGCACGCTCGTGACTTTAGTCATGTGAAGTTCACTATTGAATATTAAAATTAAAAAAAAGAGACCATTAATTGGTCTCTTTTTCTATTATAATAAAATATCAGAATAATAATCTTTTAAAGAAATCATTTATTGTTTATATAATAGTATCTTATAATGGTTCTTCATTTAATATAATTTACAATTCATCTATACAATATTACATTGATTGATTTTATTACATATATATAATTTAAGGTTGTTTATTTACTATTTTTCTTAATATAAAATACGTAATCATTGTTGTTTTTGTTTATTTATCTTGTGTATATTATATTGTTTAATCAAATTATAATGGAATATCTTCTAACACAACAATATCACGTAACCTTTTACTACTTATAGGAATATATTTAACCTAATCAATATAAGTACCTTTATCAAAAATAGTCAAGTTTTCTTCTAATAATGTTTTTGTATCAATTAGTAACATGTTTTATTGTTGTCCTAATAATATATACAAAAGTTTCATAAAAGAAGTTGTATCTTGTTGTGTATACTAAAACAATCTTTACATTCTTTGTTGTGTGATAAATCTGAACTGAACATTTTTAATTATTTTTTTACTTAATTTCTCTAATATTTCTTATGATTACATAACTTCATATTAGTTGACCATACAATTTTATAATTGTTGTTGTATTTAGTTTTTTATTTCACTTTGTTCTTATTAAAATTATTGTTGTATCCAATATGTTTTTAATTAGATTCTTTGTTATTTCATATAAGTAATTATTTATGAGTAAAAATATTTATAGTTACTCTATTATTAGTATTTCTAAATATCTTTAACAATTTTTTAATCTGATGTTTAATAAATAATCATTCTAAATTCAGACGTATCGAAATTAAATTACAAATCATCTTTTGTAAACGGTTATTGTGTATTAATATTCATAACTGTTTTTATATTTGTTATTACATTATCTATATCATTATCTTACAATTCAGGAAGGTTTATCATCATAAATTTTTATTAATTATTTTGTTATTAGACTTTCAATTAGTATTACGATTATTATTACTATTATGTTGTTTATGGATTAAATGTATCGTTATTATATATTAAAACAGTTGATAACACATGTACGTTAAGAAATTCATATATTTATTAATTATCATCATTTAGAGATGGGTCAAGTTCAATAGAAAAGTTTTCTTAAATTTCAAATTTGTTTTACATATACTCTTATATAAATTTCAACACGTATTATATATTCTTTTCAGAAGGTATTTATACAAACAATGTTTTCGGATAAAAAACTTCATTTGGTATTTCAAATTATAAAAAGAATGGTAATGATATATTATACGTAACTTGAATAGAATTTTCTTAATTTTATTCACTCTTAATTATTTGAACACTATTTTGAAATAATTCTTAAATTTCAGATATTTATTAGTCTAATGAAGAGTAAAATCCATCAGATAAAATTTGTTATATTTGTTATTGTTGTTCTTACTCTTATATTTTTGATTATTAATAATTAAAAACATGTGATGACAAATATTATGAGTCATAACATTAATATATTTTAACTTTATTAGTACTATTAAAATTTTGTTTTATTATTTGTATATCTGTACTTGTTAAATAATTAATAATCATTACTTTCACCTTCCCTTTCTTTAGAAATATCGAATTTCTCTCTAAAAATAAAGAATATTGAGACAAAAATAAAGTAACAAATCAAAATCCTTCATTATTGTTTTCGTTATTTGATACATTAATGTTAGATTATTGTTCTTCTTGTCTATATCTTTCAATTTCCTACATATCACTTCCGAGATCAAGTATTTTTTCAAGAATATACTTTTCAGGAATACCATAATCTCTTAACATGTTTTAGTATTCCATTTTTGATTTTTGTATTTCAAAGTATAGTAACTTAGAGAATTATTATGGTTTAGAGATTTTAATCTAACCTTTTTCATACAATTCAATTTAATTAAGTCTGTTTAGTATATAAAATTAAATATCATCAAGTTATTTTTCAATGAATTTTTGATACAAGACAATATCACGTTAGAATTATTCATCATCTTGAAGTAATTTTGTACCACCAGTTTAACGTCCTTCAAATCCTATATATTCAGGTGGAACTCCTAATGTTGATATAAGTTTGTTTTTCAAATACGTTAATTCATCTGTAAATCTTTAATCTTGATCTCCACCTTATAGTATATCAATGTCAAATAGATTTTCACCATTTTTAACAGGTATCCAAATGTCTTGTATTATTTACATTAATTCAGGTATACCTTGTATATTACCATCAAAATCTATCGTAATATCATTTTTTAGTTTTTGTTTCAATGTTTCTATATATTCAGGTACTGATTATTAGTCAACATCATCAATAGGAACTCTAAATATTCTTTTATCAGGTTATCTGTTTAATTTGTATATTATCGATTACAATTCCATTAACATTATTTCAATTTATAATGTTTTGATATGATAGAAAATTGACAAACCATAAGGATAATTAAACGATTATATTTAATTGTTAAAATCAACAATTTCGTCAGGTAACAAATATTCTACAGTTTCAACTGATGAATCATTATCATCCATTTTTATTTAGAATGAAAGTTATTAAACTTATTGTGGATTGTCTTTGTACTCTTGTTTTACAATATTCTAAAGGTTTTTAATAAATATATCAAACGTATCTGTTTTATTTAACACATCCATTGTTAAATTATAAATTGTACCTTGTTACTATGTTGACAATGTGAATCTTTCTTATAATTAATCTGATAATAACAAATAACCTTAAACACCAAATTCTTGAAGGTTTATTATTTTAAACGGTGATATTATTTCAAATTTAATAGGTACACTTATCTAATTTTCGTTACTTTTTAATTGTACTGTTGTTGTATCTTCTGTTAATGATTGTTTAAGTTGTTCTTTTCCATAATCAGTAATATTTAACTCTTCTAACAATTGTTGAACTGGTTATTCAAGTTTACCGTTTAATTATAAGTTTGTTGATAAATCAAATTCAGATGACGTTACTTGTTTATATTCAAGTAAATATTGTACAGGTTTTACAATATGTGAATTAGATTACAACAATGTTACATCATTTTTATATTTCTTTTCCAATAAAATATCTACAGTGATTGATTTCTTTTACTATTCACTGAACTAATTCATTATATTTTAAAGTTATTTATCATTGTTTTTTATAATTTAATCACGATATTCGATTCTTAAATATTAATTACCATACAATAACATATCATAAGTTATAGTATATAATTTTTCATTTATATCAAGGTAATTAAATATTTATTTAATATAATTCTTTTACATATCGTTTGATGAATTAAATTGAAGTGTTTCATCGGTTAATTAATCAGGTTTAAGTATGTAAGATGTTATCATTTTAATTTACTTTTATTATTCGGGTATACGTTTTATAATGTATTGATAATCCATATACTCATTTTATCTATATTGATATGAACGTACTTAACTTTGTATAAACATGTTTTGTCTTTGTTAGAAAACAGATTTCAAATATTAATAATACTATTTATCGTTTTAATTATATAGAAAAGATTCGTTTTAATTTTCTGTTTTCGATACTGTAGATTTTTGTTAATTTGATTATTAAATACGTCTTTCCTGTGTTCTAAATATTGATTTAAATATTGATATAATATTATCAAATTATGAAGTTTACATATTTCTACTCTTATTTTATACTTCTTGTTTTTCTTTATTTTCATTTTACATTTTATTCCACCTCCAATAAATATTTGTTATTTATCATACAAATAAGTTTGAAATTTTAAAGATAAATGTATTTAATAATACTATTTTTTTAGAATTTGTTAATTTTACTTCAAACTTAATTTTGAATATGTAGTTATTAATGTATTAGAGGTGATGGATGTGTAAATTTACTTATATAGAGATTTTGATAAAATGAAAAATATATAAACAACATCATAATTTTCTAATTTTTTTGAGATATAATGGTATAATCCTTTTTCAGGTGACATATACGAAAAATTTGTTTTACGTTTATATGATGAACCTGATATGAAATAAGAAAAACCATCAAGAAAAAAAATAATTGAAAAAGACGATAATATTGGATTATAACAAAAAATCACTATATATCCTAATTCATAATAGACTGAAATTACAAATATGTGTACATTATTAGATAAATTATTTTTGTTTTAAAATTAAGTTACATTACCTGAAATAACATTGAACGTAGAAAATATGAATTTAGTTTAATTTGATTATAAATATTAAACAGATGTAAATATGAAATCAACACAAATACAAATTTCATTCAATGAAATATAAGGTGGATATATATAATATTTAATAAATTTATGGTAAAGGAAAGTATAACAATAATAATTAAATTAACAAATATAACAATCTTATATGTAAGACTTTTAAGTTTCTTTATTTCCACCTAATGTAAAAATACAAAATGGTAAAGTTTATCCTCTTGATAATAAATAATATGTTTTAACATTTATTTTTCATGGTTAATATCCATAAGTATAACCTGGATTTGATTTTAAATACTAATAAAGAGATTAAATAACACATGAAATTTAATTTGATTATACATATTTTAATATATTGTTAACTGTATTATCTGAACGAAAAAGTGAAGAATCGATTGATAAAGGTTAAGTGTCTTTATTTAAACAATTTTATTAATAATATAAAGAACATACAGATTACTGGGTTATTTAGAAATAATGAGAAATAATGATAACAATTTAATCAAATGGAGGGTAATATTATGTTACTTTCATAAATATCAAATTATACATAATAAACATCAAATTATTTTGAAATTACAAAATTAGAATTACCATTTGATGTTTAAAAACCATCAATTAGTCAATTAATGGATATAAAAAATTTAGAATAAAGTAGTTCATCATCAATAAAAAGTATATTTTCTGATATTATAACAAAAAATGTAGGTAAAAATAACATTAATGATATTAAATTTTATGAATTTCTTCAATAAAGATGTTCTTAAATTACATTACCTGAAATTGAATATACACAAACAAGTGATTAATTATCAATAGATTTAAAAACTATTAAAGTACCAATTCAAACACAACCAAAACAAACTGTAGGTAATATATCTATGACGTTTTATGAATAAATAGGTTTTCCTATATATTTGTATTTTACAACATGGATATTTTTATATATTAATAATCCGTTATTGTATTTTCATAATGAACCTAAAGGTTATAAAGGATATTTAGAAGTAAAATTCACAATAGATTAATAAGAAACACCAAAAACAATTGTGTATAAATAATAAACACCAAAAACAATTGTGTATAAATAATATGGTATTTTTCCTACATCGATAAATCTTGGTGATATAGGACAAACAAACGATGATATTATAACAACTACTGTTAATTTTAGTGTTGATTTTGTTGAAATTGTAATGTAGGGGTGAATATTATGTAATATAATTTTGACCATATAAACTAATATGAAAATATATTAGATGAAAAAACTAAAGATTCTGATTTGTGGAAAAAATTAAAAAAATATTTGAATAATTTTTTGTTGAATATATATTAATACGATTTAGGTTAACAAAGTCTTAAAGATTTCATATTATCATAAGAATAGAATAAAGATTAATAAACCATAGATGAAAATCAATAACAAAGTTTGTTTTATACACAAAAATATATTGATTAAATAAAAACAGGAACAAGTCCTTAAAATTTTCAATTTTTGTAATTTCCTGATAACAAATCAGAAATTACAGAAACAGTGTCTTAGAAATGGGAATCACCTATAGAAAATGATGTTTTTTAAGAAGTTAGAAACTTGATATAATTATTTGGTGAATTAGACTTGTAAAATTAATTTTTTAAACAAATGATTTCACCTAAAATAAATTTAGGTACAGACTAAAACAAATAAACTTTTACATTTTCTACAAATTTGGTATAATATACATCATAATCAATAACTGACCCAACTTAAACTGTACAAAAAACAATATTAGAACCAATATTAAATATTCTATCTTTTATACTTCCAATAGGTTAAACTTTAGATTAATAAAAAAAGAATGACGAAAAAAGTTAGGTAGGTACTATTTCTCAAACACTTAACAGTATATTAAAAGTAATAAGTTAATTTACAACAATTGATTTTATAACACCACAAACAACAGTATTTCAATTATATTATGGAAATTATTTTTCTATACGTTAATAATAACTAACAAATTTTTCAATTTCTTTTAACGATTAACTACTTAGTCTTGTTAATACCAAAGGTAGTACAATTTATAATATCAACAGACCATTGATATGTACAATAGATATGACATTTATGGATATAGGATATAGATATATAAATAAAAATTCTACAAAATTAATTAAACAAAATAATAATTAACTAAATACTATAAATGATACTATTAGTGATTAAAATATATATAAGATAGATTTAAAAAAATGAAAAAGGAGTGACATTATGTAATATACATATAATCAATTTGATTATTTAAGAACAATGTTTACAAATCTTAAAATGAAAGAATAAGTTAATTTAATAACATAATTAGAACAATATTAATTTATAGATATAAAATAATATAAAACAAATTTTGAAATAAATAATGAAAAATATGTTATATTAAAAAAATATTAAAATTAATAATAATAAGATTAAACATTTAGATTTTTATGGTTTCCAGACGATTTATCGTAACAATTTTCAAATAACTGGGAATAATTAAATACAATGCAAAATTAATTTGAATAATTATATAAAGTATAAAATGTAGTTAATATACTTTCACCTTTAAGGGTATTATATAAACAAATGGTATTTCCTTAAATAAATAAAGGATATGAAAAACGTGAAGATTTTAACTAATCTATAAAATTAGTATATAGTCCTTAAATGATTACAGGATAAACTGATTTTATTTTTACAGAATAATCATATTTAAATTCATTTTTAAAACCTATATATATATTATAATCAGTAATATAACCTACTTAAATAATTTAAAATGAAACACTTTAATCATATGAAGTTAATGAATAAATTGAATCTAATATATTATATGATGTAAACAAAATTGAAAATACTGGATAAACTACAACAACATCAACATAAACGGATACTTAAAATCAATAATAATAAAATGTATAATAATTTCTGGAAAAGTGGATAGATTAATTACTAAATTTGATACAAAAATAATTTAGTATAAAATGGTTATAACCATCTCGATATATATATAATATAAACATATAAAATACAATAAAATATGAATACTAAGGAATATCAAAAGTTTCATGGTCATTAGATAATAACTATCTTGTAGGATAATAATAAGATAAACAATATCCATAATAATAAGAATTATCATTAACGTTTACAGACTTATTTCCATATGTATTATCATCAATAGGTGGAAAAACATAATAACATATTGTAACAGGAAATCCTGTTATTGATGGTGTGTTTACAATAAATTAGGAATGATGATTATTTCAAACTTTCTAAAAAGGAGGGATGGATACATTCTTCATCTTAATTAATTTAATATAATAGATGAAGTAATTGTATCCAAAACTAATGAAAATAATTGAAAAGAATCCTTAATTTGATAATAGTTTTATTTAAAGATAATTTTATTAAAAATATTTACAACCAAATAATCTATAATATATATAGAATGAGTATAATTCTGAATTTGAACCTATTCTATAAAATTAATAATAGGAATAATAAAAACGTAGACTATATGTTTAACAAGAAATAATAAAACAAGAATTGAGTATTGATAATTTTTAAATAAGTAATAGTAATTAATAATTAGAATTTGTAGTAAACAAAGATACTAATTTACCGTTATAATATCTTAAACCAACAAGTGATATTGAAATGAATATCCATTATCTTGGAATAGATTTTGATATATACATACCAAAAAATATAAAAATACCAATTTAATCGTTATCATAACAACAGGTATTTGGATTTTTTATTTAAATATAACCTGAAGAACTAAGTATTTTAGATGTATAAAAATAAAATTAAGATTCTTTTGTCAAAATCGGTAAATACTAAAACAATATAGATACTTATAACATCAAGGTATAGTAAAAAAGAATATAAAAACAACAATTACTATTTGATAAAGTTATATAACTTCCTGGTATTATTGATTTCTAACATAATTTTTAATATTAATCAAATCCAAAATAAAAAATAATAGGTTATTTAAATTAAAATACAAAAACTATAAATATGAATGAACAACAAAATTAATTTCTTAATATACTATTTTAGAACAAAATGGATAAACAACAAATAACAACATATAACATGGTATCTTTTTCTGATTATTTTAAATATTTTGATATATATTAAAAAGACGATATTACAGATATGAATTTAGAATTTATTTTCGTACCGTTATAAAAAATAGATTTTATTTCCTTTAATACTATACCATAAATGTAAGATTATTAAAACATTGTTTCACTTTACGTTTATGAACAAATATAACAATAAACTATCTAATTAGTTAAACAAACAAACTATTCAAACACAGAAAAGATAGATTTTAATAGTGATTTTGATATATTATAAATATCAAATACTAAATAACAATCAAAATATATATATGAAATAGAAAATGTTATGAAAACATTTATAACTGATATTATTTAAACAATACCAAATTAAAGTATTATAAAAATAAGTGAATCAATTAAAAATTTGTATAATATAGGATTATAAAAGAAAAAAACAAACATTATATAATTAAATAATATTATTACAAACACATTTAATATTTCATTTGAAAATGAATAATAAATAATGTTTAAAGTATAAATCTTAGAAAGTCTTTATAAGATAATCTGTGATTTATATACTAATACTATATTTACTCATGATTAATTTTAATTTGTTTAATAATTATCTAACTAATCATCTGACGAAATCTCAACAATATTATCACAATTACCTAATATTCCAAATCTATCGTAAATTAATTTAGGTATTTCAGATAATTTAAATTCATATATTTAATAATTGGTATAAAAAGATATTCCTGATATAGAAAAAGATTTTTTAACATCTACTGATAACATAGTTAAAAAAATGTTAAAAGATATTTTCAATATCAATGTGACAAATTATTCTGATGTATAACAGATATTGAAAGAACTTGATTAATAATTAGAAATATATAAGTTCTTTTTAATTATTTACTTAGTATCACCTTCAAGATAACAAGAAATATATAATATATTAGTTTCATATATATATTAATAATTTGGAAAAAACATGTATGAATTATTATAAACATATGACTGGGTTTCAGTTATATCATAATTGTTTAATTAAGATTCTGTACAAAATATAACAAATTATGTAAAAATGAATAGTGATATTGATGATGATTTACTTGATATTATATTATTATGTATTTAAATGTATTTTTCTATAAAATAAATTGGTGATTTCTAATATTAATCAAGATAATCAGACTAAATAAAATAATATACTTATCTTTCAAGAGACTATGAACAAAAATTAATAGAATTTATTCGTAGTATTATTAAAAATCTATCAATTACAACTGAAATTATACCACGTTGGTCTTCATATTAAGGTGATTTGTAATTTCAATAATTTATTAATATGTAAATCAATATTACTGATATTAAGAATACATATGATATATAGAAAAATGTAGAAAAACAAGTTAATTTTATTAAAAATGAAATTAATAAATAATAAGGACAGAACAAAATTTTACTTCCAATATAAGAAATAACACAATATTACTAATAAATTGTAGAATATTACAATAAAATTTTCAGAGAAATCTAATAAGATAATGAATTAGAACAAAACTTAAACACATAACAAGTAAAATCTCACGTTGTACAAATTTAACATGTTTAAACACAAAAATATTAATAAAAAGTTGTTTTAATGAATTTCAAAAAGGAAGTATTTGAAGTAGATAAAGTAACAAGAAAACGAATTATACCACCATCTATTGATATTGTTCAATTTAAATAATCAAAATCATAAAATAAATATAAAGTGTAACATATGAATTTTAATTAAATTTCACAACGTGATATTTATGTTCAATACCAAATTCGATTACCTAAAATATCTTATGTAGAAAATTTATATGTATATCAACCTTTACTAACTAAGTTAAAAATGTTAAGTTTTAATCCACATGATGACTTTATATTCAAAACTTAATATAACAAACAGTATTAAATATAAATACCTGTTATATACAAACAATTAAAACAATAATATTTATAATAGATAAGTGTAAATGATACATAATAATAATCAAAAATTATGGATTTGTAATAAAAATATATTATTAATCCATACGATTATAAAAACACTTATATTGACCCTTAAACAAATACACAACAAATTGAATATATTTGTTCTATGTTTTTAATTGATCCACAACAATTACCAAAATTATATGATTAATCATTCTTAATATTATATCAAGTATAACCAATATCACAATTTAGGTTTCCATAAATTTAACAGTTTTCATAAATAAATTAAACATAATAATAGTAATCACCATTAATTAAATACTAAGTTGATGAAACACAAAATCTATTAAATAATTCTTAGATAATAATCACATCATCATAATTATATCACTAATTGTCATTATAATTCATAAATAAAGATATATTCAATAAAATAATAGGTTCATATAATTAAATTTAATTAAAACAGACAAATAATTAATATATACCAAAATACTACTCAACTATATTATAATAATTATAATAATCTGTTAATGTTTCAACTAATCTATAAACAGAATTTAATATTAATTAACTATATAATTTACCTTCTACAGATACATTAGTAAATCAAATATTAGGAAGCATGTAAATAATTTAGAACAATATGATTGTAAATATAAATAATCAATTGTAATACGGATAAAATAGTATCGATTAAATACTATTTAAAGTAGTAGAATAAATTGTTTCTGTTATAGACCAAAATGTTATAGATGATATAATTGTAAATGTACTAAATCAAGAATAAAATTAACAAAATAGATGGAATGTTATCATTTAATTGTAACTATAATTCTCAACTTAATTTGATTATATTTCTAAATTATATAACGAATAAGGTGTTTCAATTATTACAGATAAAGAAATATATCAAATAGAAAAGTAACAAAATTTAGTATAATGTTGTATTTAATAAATTAACTATTGATTTTAGAAGTAGAGGGGGAATTTATATGTAAAATGTAAATATGGGGAATGAAATAATGTATGTGAAACTAATGTAAACAAAAGAAAACGATATGTATCATTTTATTCAAGAGTATTATTTTTATTATCCACAAATAAAGAAACAATCATTACCTAATTATAGAAAATTGAGTGTACCTGTTGAACATTTTGAATATTGGTTGGATAATGTATTATAAGATACAGATACAAAAACACTAATAATGTAAATAAAAGATCAATTAATCAGTAAAGGTTAGTAAGTTTAATACGGACAAAAACCATCAGAATAATCAACTATTAATATTTCTATGAACGAATATTCAATTGATATTGGTTGATTTATTTAATAATCAGTTAACAACAAAAAATAAGAACGGGAGATTTTCTCTCGTTCTTATTCATTCACAAAAAATAACAATTTCATTAATTTTGTATCAAAATATAGAACTTCAATATTCAATAATATTATCAGTTGAAAATGTTACTTCAATACTATCTACTATATCGGTTGAAGTAACGTCAATTTCTGATAATGAACTAATTGATGTTGGAAACTAACCTATAACATTCACATACTTTTGTTCTGGTTAAAATTAATTAACAATTCTTTCTATATCTTATAATTTAAAATTATTTGTATCTTAAAGTTGAATTATTTAATATATTAAATCGTAAAACATTTCCGTATCTGGTTATAATACAATTACAAAATCAAATTTATATTTATTTTATTATAAAAATTAACCACGTTTTTAATTTTAACTTTAATCAAACATTGATTTCATAATATATAATAACCAAAAATTCGTTATAGGTAATCCTTCGTATTCTGAAAATGTGATAGATAAATCATTTGATTTATTTATTTAGAAGTGTGGTACTTTATTTGGTATTACATAATCATTCAAATTCTACATTTCCATTTCTATAGTATTAAATGTTACAGATTTTACTGACATTTATAATAATTATAGTAATAGATTTTTTTTAGTGTTTAATATATTTTTATATTAAAAAACTTCTAAAAAAACATCATTAAATTTATTATATATATAATTGAAATATTTTTACATTTGTAAATTTGTTTTGTTATCTATTACATCTAAAAAATTTTATATAAAAGTTGAATTTGGTATTATTACTTATCTATATTTACTTGTTTATTAATTTATATTATTATAAAAATTTTATAGTTCATTTGAAAGTTACATGTATATCACCTCATCAAATATAATCAAATAATAGAAAGGTATTCATTTTCATTAATTGAAAACACAGTATCACTAATCAATTCGATAAGTGTTTTGTCTTTTGTACTTTCTGTACTTTAAAAAGTTTTGAAATGTATATTATATGAATATTTAAAAAACGAAAAAGTTTATTTTGTATCAATTAATTCATATGTTTATTCAACTGGTAATTCTGATATAGATGTTGGAAAACATCCTTCAAATATATGTTGTTAAATTAATTATTCACTATTTTATTTTACTGGTGTTAATGGATAATATACATATATTTTTTAAAATTATTTTTAATTATAATTAAACCTATTTTATATAAACTGAAACAATCTCATCCATTTGATAAGAAAATTACGATACTAAAAATTATCTGTATCTGTAAATGATATTTCTAACTTATCATCAATTTTTATATCTTTTTAATATTAGATATTTTACATATGTAATTGTTACTCTTCTTTCTCTATTGTTAAATTAGGTACAGTAATACTATTAATTCTATGTTAGAAATTTTTAAAAACATCATTATATCGTTTTGTTTTATCGGGTTCAAAATCATAAAAAACATCAATATAACAGTCATCTGTTATTGTTTATAAATCTGTCTAATTTGTTATGTCAATTATAGATTAAAATTGATTTATTGATATTTTAGGTAACTTTAAAACACTTTTAGGATTATATATGTTAACAGTAAATGAACCAATACTTTCTTTACCTGGTGTATTTTACATATTGTCACCACAATTCTTACGCAAGGAAGCCACTGGCTTTAGCCACGTGGAGGAATTGCGTATTTTAAACACGCTACGTAAGAATTGCTACCTCCTTTCTATAGCTATACCCAT
>Ga0208461_1000878_pt1 | contig 28206 bp, 25 predicted proteins | sample AD_JPNTR4_MetaG_FD_184448 | JGI IMG/M metagenome (GOLD analysis project Ga0208461, IMG submission 184448) | Active sludge microbial communities of municipal wastewater-treating anaerobic digesters from Japan - AD_JPNTR4_MetaG (SPAdes) (version 2) | ecosystem: Engineered > Bioreactor > Anaerobic...
GCCGTATTATCTTGTTGAAGGAGACGAGCAGTATGACGAACTTACCGGAGTCCCGTGTAATTACCCGTATTTTTTGAGTTCGGCAGGAGTCGGCGTGATAAAAGAGCCTTTTATTTAATGGAGGACTGATATGAGTTATGAGGCTTTGGAAACAGCACAAGATATAATTGAGCAAACACAGGAATGGGCAAGCGAATCCCTGGCTGATGCGCTATCGGCCATAGACTCGCTGTCTCAATTTGACTACCCTACTATTTATTATGGGACTTTAACGCCTCCGGAACCTGCAAATATCGGAACGATACAACCAGGAACCGTTCCGGAAATGTCACCAGACCCGCCACAACCGACTTACAGGGACATCCCGTCAATAAGCATTCCATCCGCACCGTCTTTAGCAGTTCCGGAGGCCCCTTCAATTAGTGAATTGGAAGTTCCGGCAGCACCGAGCATATCCACCCCGTCCATGAGGACGTTTGCCCTTCCGGAACTTTTGGGGATTACGATTCCTTCTCCGCAAGAAATTAATTTCGAGTCCTTCAACGTCGCACCTCCCGAACCGATTACCATAGAAGGGTATGACTGGACGCTGTTTGCGAACGAGGACATGAATGCCGGAAACATTCTCGACCACGAACTGTATGTAGTAATCAAGAACAGGTTGAAAGAGAATATCCTTTACGGAGGAACGGGACTGACCCCCGAAGTCGAGGACGCAATATGGAACAGAGACCTCGAAAGAAACGAACAAGCCCTCATGGATTCCGTTGATAAGGTGACGACAAATTGGGCCAAGCGGGGTTTCCCCTTGCCGGATGGGTTGTTGGCTCATTCGATAGCTGAACTTCAAAAGGAATACATGAACAGAAGAATTGACCGAAGCAGGGAAATTGCCGTAGAACAGGCCAAACTGGAACAGAGCAATATTTTCAAGTCTATGGAAATTGGAACCGGACTTTACCAGATTTGTAATGATTTGCTGTTGAAATACGTTGCCCAAACGCTTGAAACCCAGAAAGCCGTCGCGGCATTTTTCAATCAATACGTTGACCTTCAGATAAAGGCGCAATCGAACGTCGTGGATATTTACAAAGCCCAGGCTTCAGTTTACGAAGCAAAAATACGGACAGAACTCGGAAAGGTTGATGTTTTTAAGGCGCAGATTGAAGCAGAACTGGCAAAGGCGAATTTAAACCATCAGCAGGTTCAGTTATATTCCGCCCAAATAACGGCTGAAATTGCCCGCTACAACGGGGAAATTGCGATGAACAAGGGAATCATTGACATTTTCTCCGCGCAAGTCCAAAGCATTTTGGCGCAGGCACAGATAGACGAAACGAGATTGAGGGCATACGCCGAATCTGTCAGGGCTATAATTGCTCAAGCCGAGGTATATAGGGCGCAACTTAATGCAATAGAGTCAGAAGCCCGTATCGGCGTTGCAAACGCTCAAGTCAACGTTTCCCTCGCTGAGGCATGGGCAAAGAAAGTTGGAGTAAATGCGACAAAGTATGAAGCAATGATTGAACGGTTTAAGGCGGAAAATCAGTATAATCTATCCGTTGCAGAACTTTCCGCCAGGGTTGCGCAGATTAACGCCGGAATCATCACTGAAACCGCCAAGATGAATCTTGGGTATAGCGAGCTTACTTCAAAGAACATCCAGGCGAAAGCAGAGGCGTTGCTTGAGGCTGCCAAATCCGTCGCCACGATGACTTCCCATCTTGCCGCCGGTGCGATGGCCGGAGCCTCCGCTCACGCTTCGGTGCAGTTCAGTGAAAATCAACCTCATATTCCAACAACCCCCTAAAGGAGGAATAAAATGAAAGAGCAAGACAAGAAAAAACTAGGATTGAATCAGGCGGTTATCAATAACGCCAATCCTCCGAAAATTCCGGAGACCCCTGAAGACACAGGCGGGTCCGGATACAATATTGCCGCCGGAATAGGGCAGATTGCTGGAGGGACGTTGGCAAAAATTGTTACTGGCGGCATAGAAAGGAACATTCTCAATGCGCTCTATAATATATTTCGCCTTCCAGGGGAAAAAAAGAGAAATATCAATGCCCCTGTCGGTTTTTTTGGTGTGTCTGAAAAAACAATGAACCAGTATGACGACACTGTTCAGGCTGGAATTGACAAGCTGCTCGGAAAGCCCGTCGGCCCGACCGGAAAGATTCAGCCGACTACTGTTGCGTCTGATGCTTACAGACCCCCGAAAACTCCCGAAGCAAACGAAGAAGTAAGCAACCCGTCGAAAATAGCACTTGAGTTTGGAACGCAATGGAAGACTGCACAACGACCAGAAGAGGAAAGCAAAAAGCAATTGACCGAAGAAGACAGGATGAAAATGCTGGGATTGACTAAAGGCAGAATCATCTCTCAAAGAGGGAATGAAAAGTTATTTGAAAAGCTCGGAATACCAGAAAGCGAAGCGATACTTACAAACCGTGAAAACAAAAATCTATTTGAAGAAAACACGAAGCTTCCCCCTGGAGCGGAAGTTCCGGAATTTTTAAAAACAGACAAAGCCGTCAATGAGTCGGTCAGGAACGCCCTCCAGAAGAATGCGTGGCCTTTCGGCGCAATCTCCGACATTTATGGCCGTCAAAATGCCCTTACCCAGGCCGCAACTGCAATGAGAGGGCAGGATTTGAATTACGATTCTGAAATGAATAAGGTAAAGATGTTGATTCAAAACGGCGAGAACGAAAAGGCCATACATTTCTTATCTACCCTTGCCCAGCTTGCTCCTGAAACCACAAGAACTTCCGAGGACGGTCTTACGCAGGTTAAAACCAAAGATTATATGCCACTGTTGAATAGTCTTGACAAACAAATCGGGCTTAAAAATATTGCTGGAATAAACATAAAACCGGAACAACTCAATGACGTTTACACCGCCCTCGATGACGCAAGGACGAAGCGGTTGGCGATACTCGGAGAAAAACCGAAACCGGAAGAAGAAAAACTATTCTATGATACTCTCATCCAGAGAATGATGAATGCGATGGGAAGGGACAAACTCACAGAGGAATGGTTGAAAAAAGACCCATATATGAATCAATTCAAGGATGAACAGGAGAAATTGCTCGCTTCATACAGAAAATTTTATGCCCCAAAAGAAAAATAATGGAGTGACCAATGAAGTTCTTTGAAGATGATGAAACCAAAGAAAGCCTTTTAGGGCAAGGTAGATTCGGTATCGGAGATTCAATACAGAAGCCGGAGGAGTCCTCAATACTCGCCCGTGTAGTCAAAGACCCTATTGTTGGTATAGCAAAAGGAGTTGCGGTGGGTGTTCCGGAGGCAGCCTATGGGATAGGCCAGCTTGTTACCGGAGGGCTTCTTGGAAAGGGTGCTGAAGCGATTTCAAAAGCGACCGGATTGAAAACTCCGTCAGAAAAATTCAGCGAATGGAATGAAGCGTTTTATAAAAAATTAACTCCGGAAACCCAGAGGGCACTACAGGAAGTTCAAGAAGCCGAAGGATTTTTACCGACGGCAGGGGCATATTTAAAAAACCCGTCCGCTCTTGCGCAAGGTGTGGCCGAAAACCTTCCTGGGATGTTTTTAATGGCAAGTATTGGCCGTGGCTTAATGAAGGCTGCGGGGAAAGAAATCCTCGGAAAGACTGCGCTGGCTCAAGCCGTTGAAGGACTTCCGGCAGAAGCCGCACAAAAAATAGTGGACACCAACATGAAAAGAGCCATCCTTGCCGCAAGCGTCGGTGAAGGTGTCTATTCAGCCGGACAAAACATAGCGCAATCGATGGAAATGACGGGGACGGAAGGAATGTCCCCGCAACAGATAGGGCTTATCGGGGTAAGCGGTATTCTGACCGGTGCTATTTCGAAAATGTCGGCTGGTCTTGCGCGAAGATTTAAATGGATTGACCCCGATGTTTTATTGCAGGGGGTTTCGACCGCAGAACTGGCGACCACGGGCGGGAAACTTGAAGTGGCGAAGAAAATCATCAGCGCAATGCTTGCGTCGGCTATTTCTGAAGGTGCGATTGAAGAGCTTCCGCAATCCATGCAGGAGGCGTATTTCCAAAATGTTGCGATGGGCAAACAAGACCCGTGGGAAGGGGTCATTGAACAGGGAGCACAGGGACTTCTTATCGGTGGCGCAATGGGTGCGCTCGGTGTCGGGGCGGCCAAAATGCTCGAACATCATTTTGACCCCATAAACCAGCGTATTGAGCAAAATATAAAAGAGCAGAACGAAAGGCTCAAAGAGCAGACCGGAATAGACATAACGCAATTAAATACTACCGTTCAGGAGAACGAACAGAAAGCCGGACTCTACAGAGACTTTTTCGGAGAACCCCCAGAAGAAACACCGCCACAAGTTCAGCAACAAGCTCCGCCTGAAGCAGCCCGTCATGGGATAGGAGTTCCGACAACCGAAGAAACTGTTCCTGAAGTTCCAGTAAAACGGGCGGAAGAATTTAATTTGCTCGACGCTCTCAAAAAAGTTAAACAGCCCGAACATTGGGTCTGGCGCAGAAATATAGACGGCCAGGATGTATTTGCGTATCTTGACGAAAGAGACGGAGACATAAAGACAATTCCTTTGTCCGAAATTGGAGACGAAATAACGGAATGGAACAAAGCCGCCCAGGAAACTTCGGACTATGAAAATGCAGAAAATACTATTCAATTACTGCAATCCACCTGGTATAGAGGAGAATCAATGCAGACACCGGAGGGAGACGAGTTTTATTCAGCCTCCAAAGATGTCGCTGATAGTTTTGGTCCTGTAAAGGAACTGAAGAAACTTCCGTCCAATCCGCTGATAGTTAGGTCCAAAGAAGACCTTGCGCCCTTAATAGGTTATAAAGGAGACCCGCTTGCGGAACCGGTCAATATTCCAAAAAATGAATCGTTTGATTATCTCGCCAAGAATTATGCCGCGGAAGGAGGTTTTGACGGCATAGTTTATGTAAACGGCACTTTTGGTGCTCCAGAGCTTCATGTGTTGGGGACTCCGAAAAAAGAAGTTGCTCCCGTTGCGAAGACACAGGAAATAAAACCTGTGAAAAAAGAAGAGATGCCTGTTGAGACGAAGGAAGCGGTTACCACACCCGCTAAAGAGGCCGCGACGGAAAACGTTCCTCCTAAAATTGAAACTCAAGTTACTCAACCCAAAATTTCCCCGCGAGAAGGATATTCCGAAAAAGACCGCCAGATATTGCAGGAAAAAATAAACGAACTCAAGGTTGCCAGTAAGGTTAAACCCAGCAAGATAATGAAGGCCGCCGCGAATGCCTTCGGGTATAAAGGCAGAAAGTTTCACATTACACAGACCATTCCAAAGATATGGGACAACAAAAACAATGTCGGAATCAGGGACACTTACTTCTACTACTACCCGAATAGCGAGGTGGCCGTAAAACTCCATAAAGGCGAGAGGTTGCCGGAAAGCATTGATAAGGTTCCGCAAGGGGCGGTGCTTGTCAGGCGCAGAACCCAGGACGGGAAGAACCTCGGTTTGACTTTCTTTGCAACTCCGGAAAAACTTGAGATGCCCGCAGAAAAAAAGCGAACTAAAAAGCTGGTTCCGGAAAAGACCGAAGAGAAACCGGCAATTCAACAGGAAACCAAGAAAGAGACAAAGGAAGAAGCCAAACAAGAAACGAAAGAAGAAGTAAAAGAAGAAGTAAAAGAAGAAGTAAAAGAAAAGGCGAAAGAAGAAGTAAAAGAGGAGACGAAAAAAGAAGAAAAGGCGAAAGAAAAAGCAAAAGAGAAAAAAACAGAGCAGGAAATCAAACCGTGGCAAATGACAAGGCAGGAGTATATTGCTCTGAAAAAATCGCAGGGAGTTACCGACGAAGACAAAATAAATTCTGATTATAATGCGAGGGTGAAAGCCGCAAAGATAACAAAGAAAAATGTCAGGCAAGAAATTCTTGAAGAAGTAAAAGAGTTCACCAAAAATCCATACTTCTTTGAAAGACCAAAACCGTTAAGAAAAACCAGCGAGAAAGGCAAAAGAGAATTTGCAGGAAGATATACGAACCTCGTTTCTTTTCTTATCAGACACGGGAAAGTCCGTCTCGGCAAGGATTTTCAGGATAGAACCGGCAACTCATGGTTGATGGCTCACGGGTTCAGGTCGAAAGATAGAAGCAGAGAATTGGGCGACATCCCGTTGGTTGCAAGCAAAAAAGGCAAACTAGCAATGGACGAGGCGGCATCCCTGCTGAACTCCGAAGGATTTGTGAGTCCCGACGGGAAGCCTTTTACGGATAATTCTCTTTTTGAAGTTCTTGCAAGCGGGAAGGGCAGAAACATTCTTCATCCTTCCGTTGCAGAAAAAGCACTGGACTATGAACTAGGGAGGAAAGTTTATGAATGGGCAGAAGAACAAGCAAACGAATTACTTGAAAAGGCAAGGGAGGAAGCTACCCCTGAAGACATTGAGGAAAATAGTGAAGCTCTCCAAGCCATTGCTCTTGAAGAGATTGCGGGAGAAGAATCTCTTACCGAACAGCTGACTGATGAGGAATTTGAAGCCGTCAGAGATGAAATAGGCTCTTTCTTTGAGGAAATGGGCAATGAGATGGCGGCCCGTGAGGTCGAGGAATCCATTGAAACCGAATCAATAGCAGGCGAAGAAGAAAATTTAATCGAAGAGGCCGAAGAATCAGTTAAAACCGAATTGACAGAAGTTGGCGAACAGTCAATAATTCCTGGGGCAAGCGAGGCAGAAACTTTCTTCCTTACTCCAAAAGAGCCGGAAACTCCTCTGGTGAAAGGCGCAAAACTCACGCCGCAAAATCTCCAGCCGAGAGAAAAGAATGTGGATATGTTTACGGCGGAAGAACCTGCGACAACACCTGTAAGGAAACCTCTCGATACCAATCATATAATAAAGGAGTCCGCCACCGAAGATTCAGGGGAAGAACTGAAATATAACAAACGCAACAGAATCCGGCGCGGACTGCGGTGGGAAGACATCGCCGATAAGGACGCAGCATTAAAAGTCAAAGAGACCACCAAGCAAAATGTCTATCCGAAACCTGATTACGAGCAATTAATCGAAAATGGAATGCCTCCTATTGCCGCTTTTATTGTCAAGCAGGTTTATGATTCAATATCTCCGACCCCTATGGTCAAAGGAACTATTTCCGATGAAGTTCTTCGTCAATACATTGATACCGTCAATAAGATAATGAACGGTGTGATAGATTGGGGAATGGACGCAAAAAGCAACAGCGGGCTTCTGGAAAAATACAGCAGTTATTATGGAAAATTGGAAGGACGCGAGGTAATAGACCCATTAAGATTTATCTTCGGTGAAAGCAAAGATTATTCCTGGAGCCATATTGTCGGATGGAACAAAATACTCCATGCGCTACAACCTCGCTATAAAGATATAAGAACCGCAGAAAAAAACATTAAGGCTGGATGGCCGAAAAAAATGGAATCCTGGCAGAAACGGGGGTTAAGGATTATTGAACGCGATAATTTTGATATTGTCCAATATACTGGCCCATACAATAATCCTGTTTTTGTGGCTGTAATAGAAGGACATAGCTTTGGCGGGCGTTATAAAACCAGAGAAGATGCGCAGGCGGCGATTGACTCAATGCGGCCTTTTATCCTTATCAATAAATTCTGGGTTCAACTAGGACAATTCGACACTATTGAAGAAGCGCAGGAAGCGGCCAGAAATAAAGTTAAAAGAGAATCCCAAGAAGAAGTCAGCGAAAAAGGGAAAAAAGTCGAAGAAGCGGAAAGAATTGGCCCTCCGAGAAGGGAACCAGGAGAGAATATTACCAGCGAACGCTTAATGAACACGTTCGGCTTCAAAGGCGTCAACTTCGGTAACTGGATGAAGGGGGCTTCAAATGAAAAAGAACGGCAACTCCACCTGAATCACGCCTATGATTCTTTTATGGACTTGGCCGAAATTCTCAATATTCCTCCCAGAGCCGTATCGTTGAATGGATTCCTCGGCATAGCGTTCGGAGCGCAGGGTTCCGGAAAACATGCGGCGCATTTCGTCCCTGGACTCAATGAAATCAACATCACCAGAAGAACCGGCGCGGGAGCGATAGCACACGAATGGGGCCATGCTCTTGACCATTATTTCGCTGTTCAGGCCGGACTTGAGCGGGCAAAAAATCCATTTTTAAGTGCCCATGTTTCCATGCTTAAAAATATTCCGGAAACCATTCGCCCCGAAATTGTCGATTTGTTCGGCAAGATAAGTCTGGCAATGAACAAAAAAGATGTTGTGATTACCCCTGAACAGCAGGCGGAACAAGACAAGGAATCGCTGGAAAAAGCCAAAACACAAGTCCAAAAATGGATTAAATCCATAAAAGCAGATTTTTCTTTCGACAAAGAGAAAGACAAAGAACTTGAGGAAAGATTCGATAAGCTCGCCGACAGGATAATGAACCGCGATTGGGGCGGAAACAAAATCGTCGTGTCCAGGAATACTTACCTTTATCCCGTTGTCCAGGAATTAAGAAAACTTTATGAGGAAAAAAGAAACAGAATATACGACATCAAAAGAGCCAAAGACTTTCAGTCCAATATAGATTTTTACAATTACCTCGCAACAAAATCAACAGCCGAGCATATCCCGCAGGAAAAGACTATTCTGACGGATTATTATAAAGAATCTGCTGCGAAGGACAAACACAAAAAACCTTACTGGAATTTGGAACAAGAGAAGTTTGCAAGAGCTTTTGACGCTTTCATTACGGATTCGGTAAAAGAAAAGGCGGCAAAGAATACTTATTTGTCCGGCATTGAAACAATCCCGCCCAGAGGGGAGGAGCGGAAAGCCATCAATGACGCCATCGGAAAATTAGTCGAGGAAATAAAAACCCGTGAAACCGACAAAGGCGTGGAGATATATTCTCGCATCCAGGAATTGAGCAGGCTGGGCAGGCAATTAACCAAAGAAGAACTTGCGGAATATACGGACAAACTTATTGGGCGGTGGACAAATACGCCGCCGGTGGTTGTCGTCAATACGGTATCCGAACTTCCGTTTGATGCGCTGGAAGATGCTAAAGGCATTTTCCATAAGGGCAAGATATTCCTCGTGGCCGGTAACATCCTGGACACGGAAGATGCCAATGAGGTAATCTTTCACGAAGTTGTTGGACATTACGGATTGAGGGGATTTTTCGGCAACACTCTTGATTCCGCTCTTGATGATATTCATTTACACAATCCTCTTATCAAACAGTATGCCATGGAATGGAGAAAAAACAATCTCGATTTAAAAGAAAAATATTCCATGACAGAAGTGGATTACTGGTATCGGTCCATCGAAGAAGCAATGGCGAGGATGGCGCAGGAAAACAAACCATATACTTTTGCCGACAAACTGATTAACGCGATTCAATCTTTATTGCGAAAAATCGGTATGGATAAATTGGCTGATACGCTGGAAGCCAAAACCAATGCCGAAGCCTTAAAGATGCTGAACAATTCCCGCCTTTACATAAAAGAAGGCGTGATGATTGACAGTAAGACACCGAATCCGCTTTATCCGATGTATAGGACGGCGGCACGGTATCAGCGTTTAAGTTATCAAATACCAGAGGACTTTAGAGAAACAACAAGAGGAGAACAATATGAACAAAGACGACAGGCCCCCAATTTTAAGGGTCAAAACGAAGAGCGGAATAGTGTATTATCCAAGATTTCACAAGAACACGCAAGGCGAGTGGGAACTCAACGACAAATCATTTCAGAAGATATTTATGCACCAGTCGCCCTCCGAGAAGCCTGTAAAAGAGGAGAAGGAATAATCCATCATCCGGAGATGTATGGGACTCTGGAATATGGATTAGTATCGGAGCTTGCTTCCGAATACGGGATTGAAGTCATTCCGATAAGGGACACTTCCCGAAGCATCCACGCCCAAATTAACGGCGAGAATATGTTTTTTGACTTCTCGGCGGAAGATGATGAACTTACCCTGGAAGAAGTGGCGTTACATGAAATCAGCCATCATTTGCATCAGCGGGGATTTAACCTCGATAATCACGATTGCATAGATATATATTCGGAGGCGTTTAATGACTATCTCGATAGGGTAAGCCTTTTAACATTCGGAATTGAAAATTATGAAAAAGGAGAAAGGCTCCCCGATGAATACATTCTCGAAGAATATGTCGCTGACGTTGAGTCTGGAATAAAATATCGTTTAGGAATTTTTCTTGAAGACGGATTCGATGAAAGTATGCCGCCTCCGAGACTTCTTCCTGAAGTAGAAAAGATTCGGAAGAGGAACAGAGCCGAAAGAAAGACCGTTTTGAATTTTATCCAAGAAAGAGCAAAAGAACGGTTGTCCCCAGGCGACGCGGTGGAAGCCATTGAAGCCATTACCAACAGAGAATGGAACAATAAAAGTATTATCCCTGTTCTGGACAAATACGGAGTAAAGATTGCTTATGCCGAAAAGGGCGATTCAATTTACAACCATGATGAAAAAACGATTTATCTTGGAGATTCGGAAAGTTTCAAAAAGGCTTCCATCAAGACCCGTAAGCCTGCTTCAGTTATTCTCTATGATGATTTGACGAAACAAAGCGCAACCGCAGTTGCAATGAATGTCCTTGAAGGAACCAGCAAGAAGCTGGCAGATTTTACCAGCGACATCGGAAGTGTATCAAGAATGAGCGCACCGCAGAAAGCGTTGAACCATGAACTTGCTTCAATCTTCTGCGCGTTAGACCCCTATGTCTTTGGAGCACCGGCAAGCGTAAGAGAAACATATAAATATCTTCTGCAAAACGGGAATACTTCCGACTTCCTTTATGCGGTAATGACCAATAAGGATTTTGCGGCATGGATGGACTCTATTCCTGATTTTTCCAATCCATCTGCGCGCAACAAAGGAATGTTGAACAAGTTCATTGACAATGTTGTTCTTGGGGCAATCGGCACGACAACCTTCGGAAGAACAAATCTCAATTCCGTTTCGACAGTCCTTGAGAAATGGATTAAGTATGTCAGCCCAGATGGAACAGGGGAAAGAAATATTAATATTGATACATGGCTTGACCGTTTTGAAAACAGCAAGAACAAGGATGAATTTGTAAACAAAAACCTCCCGAATATGCTGGGGTCTGATTATGTCAACGAAACCTCCAGAAAGCAATTTGAGGCGAGCAAGCGTAAGGTTCTTGAGGCTATCTGGGATTATTACTCCGAGAAAACCCACGAAGAGGTTCCGGAAACTCCGGAAAAAACGCCCGTTGCCGAAGTCCCCGCGCAGATTATTGATGAAGGAAAGCATATTTACATTAAAATAACCGACACCGGAAATGATGTCTATGTCAACAATAAGAAAGTCGGAACTATTGATTATACGGCAGCTAACGGCCAGATTGAGATTAATGACATTGACATAAAATCCAGAGACCATCTCATCAAGACAATCAGCAAATTGTTTGCCGACAATCCGACAGCCGATACAATAACGGGATTCGTGAAATTCTACAGGAAAACAAAAGATGGATTTAAAGAAGACCTGACCGGAACTTATCTGAATGACGCTGGAGCAGATTTTAGAAGCTCGCAAAAAGGTGTCAGGTTTATCCTTAACCGAGACACACTGGCAAATTTCCTCTTTAGTATAAACAGCAGCACGGAAGAAATTAAGAATGTCCTGAATAATGAAATAAAGAAAGTAGATGACGCACTTAAAATCGACGAAAAAATCAAAGCCGACAAATATGATAATGTCGCAAAACACAAGGACTTAATGCGGTTGATGAAGGCCGCGGAAAAATGGACGTTTTCGGAGGAAATTTACAAACTCAAATCAGAAATCGAAGAGAGCATTGCACTTGATACTAAAGCCGGTGCGGATACTTACGGAAATATCGGACGATTGAAGCAAGCCAACAGAATAATTGAAGGGTTGTCTCCGGCCCCTGTCAGGTATATGAGGGCAGGCAACTTCGAGGATGTTATTTTTGGCTCCATGAAAAAACTCTTCCCAGGGAAAGACAAGGCAGTTTCACAGGAACAAATTGACGCAATCCTGAAAGAGGTTTCAAAGTATAAGGGATTTGATAAGCAGTTCTTCAGGATGGCATTCAGCCTTCCCTACCAGAACGCACAGCGGGACCCGCTGGATTGGGAGCGTGTCTATAAGAGTGGCGAGAACCGAATCGAAAGACGGGAGCAGATGGTTTATGACCTCATCACGACCGCTGAAAAGTTCCTGAACAAGAACAAATACCTCAAAGCCGCCGGATACACAAAGGAACAAATCAAAGACGCAACGGAACGTATTGAGAAAATTATTATCCTCGGAGATGAACATCTGCGAAATATTGTCGAAGGACTCAAGGCGAGACACAGGGCAATGATGAAGGCCCCTCTGTTCTTTAGTCAAGAAGACCTCAATAAAGTTGCCGCTGAAATCGCCAGATACCAGAGCGAGGGTTTGTATCACAAGGAAGATTTGCTTGGGAATGGAATCAGAAACGATGGAATGCCATTGACCGACGAGGACGTTGAAAACGGAGTTCAGGGAATCAAGCTGAACGAACTGGAACACGAAATCCTTGTTTCCGTGAGAAACACGATGGACAAGGCTTTGAACATGATTATCCGTAATCTTCGGGAAATGGCAATAGCGCAGTATAAATCAAGGGCGTGGTATGGGATTCTGCGCGACATCGCTCTTTATGGAATTGGAGTCGATACAGCAGAAAGACTTTTAAGAAATTCGGCGGCCTCAAGAAGTCAGAGCGTTGATATCAGACTCGATGAACTTTTCAGAAAGCTGAATAAAGAGGATGATGCACAGACAAAACTCGACATTGAAGAGAAGCGATACACGGAACTCACAAAGAACGAAGAAAAAAACGTTCTCAATAGATACAAAAAGATTCTCGACAATGCCACCGAGGAAATGACGGCATTAAAAAATTACATCGCCGATAAAACGGGATTGTCCGGAAAAATTCTTGAGAAAGCTACCCGCGAGATTTATGTCGCTTACCAAAGGACAAGGCCGAACCTGAAGATAATTTCAGACATCAGGAATCAATGGAACGAATGGGTCGGATACTTCCCCAGGGAACGCAAGCAGGGGAAATTCGAGTTTATCATCAGCAAAAACTACGTCGGCAAAAACATGGAGGTCAAAAAGAAGCCCGTGTTCTCGGCTTTCTTTGACGGAAGCAAGAAAGAAGCGGGAGACCTGCTTGCCGAAGCGATGCAAAAATTAAAAGTTGATTACTTTGGAGAAAACTATTCCATTGATATAAAGCCGGTGATTAAAGGTGACGAACTGTATGAAGGTTTGAATAATGCGAACATTCAGAATATCATCACAAAAGCGATTAAAGAAATCGACAGCGAGGAATTTTCCAGCAACAGGAGCAAGGCCGATGAACTGAAAGAAGAAATCCTTCAGGCAACCTATGATTCCATTGCAACCCAGTTGAGCGCACGCGGGGCGGCGGCTCATCGCATCCATAGAAAACAGGAAATCGGAGAGAAAGCCATCAAGGGTTATCAGGAGAATATGCTCGACAGAGTATTGATGAGCTATATCCAAACGACCGCCGGATTCCTTTCAAAACAGTCCGCAATGTTTGAGATGTTTGATACCCTCACGTCTCTGAATGACCCGACAAGAATTACCGAAATCAAAGCCTACGTCAAAGGGCAGATGCGCAATGAAACCCAATGGGATAGACTCTCTTCAAAGTTGCGTTCGATGGCGTTTCTGGTTTACCTTGGGGGTCTCATCAAATCGGCGGCGGTGAACGGCACGCAGCCTTTTATTGTAGGTCTCCCGATGATAGCTCGGTATATGAGGGAAAAAGGTATAAAGGGTTCTGCAACAAAGGCTCAATTAAAAGCCTCATACGACACCGCAAAGAATCTTTATACTCTGTTGTATGAACTTGATAAGTGGGAGAAAATTACCGACCTCACGGACGCAGAAAAGACATTCATTCAGGAAAGTCTCGTAAACGGACACATGGCCGCGCAACAAATCAGGCTCATTGAAGGCGAAATAAGTGATGCAAATTCAGCATTTACCACAATATTCAGGTGGCTCGCCAAACCCTTCTCGACCATAGAGCAACTCAACCGTATTTCAACTGGACTGGCGACTTTCAGGATGGCGTATAGCCTGTATCTCAAAGACAAGACATTGAGCGAAGCAGAGGCTTTCGAGAAGGCAATGGAAGACTCTACCAGAATGATAAATGACGTTCACTACCCGATAGGGAAACACAACCTTCCTCTCTTTGCAATGGGAGGGGACGTTTTCGGAGTAGGTCTGAAGACATCCTATGTTTTCAGAACATTCACGCATAATTTCCTTTTAAACCAATTCAATATGCTGCGTTCCGCATGGATGCTGCGGTCGAAGGAAGCTCTGCGAATTGGAGCGATTGATAGGGGAATCACGGAAGAAGAAGCCAGACGCCTTGCGACAAACGATTTGATTACGATAATACATACTTTCGCAATCATGGGGTTCTTTGGCGGGTTGCTTGGGCTGCCTTTTTATAAGGATTTGTTCGACTTCGCCGAAAGAAAACTTGGGCACTCCCCCAGACTTTGGTTGCAAGATACTCTCAAAGGCATCGGAGGGGATACTCTTGCGACCATTGGTCTTTATGGAATGCCAGCATTACTCGGCGGAAATATTTCCGGTTCACTCGCAATAGGTGTGCCTTTTATGGGTGAGCCTACGGAGTCAATCTTCGGGGTCTGGTCAGGGGTTTTCAATAAACTGGAGCAAGCTGGTCTGGCGGCAGGTAGAGGGGATTTGTATAGGGTGCTGGCAAACCTTACTCCGGAATTTTTACGCAATCCAATAGTGGCTTTAAATGAATCCGATTTCGGAAAGAAGATGTTCGGTTTCAGGGGCATCGCAACCACTACGCACGGGAAGCCTGTTCTGTCTTCGGAAGGAAAGCCGCTTTCCATGACAGGCGGAGAAGCATTATTAAAATCAATGGGTTTTGTTCCCACAAGAATTTCCGTAGAAAAATCAACAGGCCAATCCGTAAGCAATCTTGTAAGCTGGGCAAACAACCAGAAGCAAAGCATTGCCGAAAGCTATCGGATAGACAAAATTCAGGGGGATAAGAACGCAATAAAGAAACTCATAACTTCCATAAAAGAACTGAATACCGTTATTCGTTCGCAGAAAATCCCCGTAACACCGCTCAATATCACGACCGTGATGGAGTCTGCAAGAGGGAAGTTGTCAGCCCAGCAAAAGCGGGAACTGAATAAACGCAAACAATATTAAGCGGATAGTCTTTCCAGAAAAGTTTTTTTTCATTTTTGAAAAAAAATGCTTGACAAAGCGTTTCATTTTTGGTATGGTAAAATCACAAAAAAAACGGAGGTGTGTTATGCAAGAAAAAATCGGAAAAATCCAAAAAATTGAGAAGAAAAAATCAAAGGCCGGTAAAATCTACTACGTCCTTACAATCAATGGGACGGAGTATCATGATTTTCTCGGCGCATTCAAGAACGCCGAAAAGGGCGAAACTGTCCGCTATACTTACCGGTTAAGCGACGATGGCGAACTGCGATTCATTAACCTCATCAAAAACGAAGAGATTGATGAAGAACCGGAGGAGGTCGTGGAAGAGGAAGAAAACTTCGAGGATAACGAAGAAAAAGACGTTCCCGACTTTGAACCGCAATCCTCCAAAAACCGCTCGTTCGCAATGGCCTACGCCAAAGACCTTGTCGGAGAAATCTTTTCAGCCGCAACACCAAAACTTCTCGACAATAAACCAGAAGATATGAAAATGATTACGGCAACCGCGAAGATAATCGAGGCGGCAACGGAATCTCTGGTTTTTGTTTATAGCGTAATTCTCGGAAAACTCGACGAATAGGAGGAACAATGCTTAAGTATGCCCTTCGGTATGAGGCAATGGGTTTTTGTGTTATCCCCCTGCTTCCCGGACAGAAGGAACCTGCCATAAAATGGGGGGAGTATCAGAACAGGCGTTCTACCCCGAAAGAAATCATGGAATGGTGGAAAAAATGGCCCAACGCCAATATCGGGGTCGTGACCGGTCAAATAAGTGGCCTTGAAACGCTTGATTTTGACCGCTACAAGGAGAATTACGACGAGGCTATAGAGAGTATAGCCTTGATGGAAAAAAACGCTCCTAGGGCAAAAACGCCAAGGGGAGGTCTCCATGTCTATTTTAAAGCCTCTGGACTTAAGTCTGCCGTTGATATTTTCCCAGGGGTTGATTTGAGGGGGGAAGGCTCTTATATCGTAGTTCCCCCCTCTGTCAACGGCAACGGCAAAAAATATGAGTGGATTCTGCCCATCGATGGGCGCGCGCGCCATTTTTTGCCTTCTATCCCTAAAGGGATTAAAGAAGCAATAGGTAAGGGATTGGGTAATTATAATTCCAGGACTAGGGATTATAATAATTCCAGGGCTAGGGATTATAATAATAATTATAATTCCAGGAATAGGGATTATAATAATAATTCTAGTAATAATAATTCTAGTATTAGTATTAATAATAATATTAATTATAATAATAATTATTTATTAAAACACGCGAAAAATGATTTTTTAAATCCTTCCAAATCCTATTACGATTGCATAGTGAATGAAATCAATAACTTGCGAAATACCCCCAAAGACCCGATGACTACAAATGACTACAAAATGACTACAAATGACTACAAAATGACTACAAATGACTACAAACGACTACACGGTGCTACAAATGACTACACTGACTACAAACGACTACAGGATGAGGATTTTCCCCAACAAGAGATGACTACAAACGACTACAATGACTACAAACGACTACAAGAGGGGGGTGAGATGACTACAAATGACTACACAAATGACTACAAAATGACTACAGATGACTACAAACGACTACAGATGACTACAAATGACTACAAAATCTTTGTTCAGGGCAGGAGGGATGCTGATTTATTCCACCTTGCAAATTCTCTCATAAAGGGAAAATGCGACCCAAGAATGGTTGTCGAGGTTTTGAGGATTGCGGCGAAGAACTGCGAACCGCCGTTTCCGGAGAACGAGTTAAACATCAAGATATTGTCTGCGATGGAGAGGGCGGTAAAAAGGGACGGCCTTCTTGCCGATGACGTGAGGGATTTTGTTTCGTCAACAACGGGAGAGTTCACGAACCAGGATATTTATAGGGCTTTGAATATAGTATCCAGAGAACAGAAAAAGAATATTACTGTGATACTCTTGAGGATGGTAAAGGAAAAAATCATTGAGAAGTCAGGGAACAGAAACGGGACTTTTCGGAAAGTGGAAAACGAGAGTCCGATTATAGATATAGTTTCAGCGGATACTACGCCTTATCAGATAATTCTACCGATGGGGGTTCACCAGCTGGTAAGAATCCACCCTGGGAACATTATCATCATTGCGGGCGAAACAAATTCAGGAAAGACCGCGTTGTGCATGAATATTGCAAAAGACAACAAAAAAACTCACAAAATAAATTACTTATCGTCTGAAATGTCCGATGGGGTGGAACTCAAGATAAGGCTTCAGGAGTTCGGGGAACCTCTGGAGTTTTGGAAAGACGTGGATTTCAGGTTCAGGGCGGACAAGTTCGAGGATGTAATCAAGCCGGATGATTTGAATATCATAGACTATCTTGATGAGGGACAAGAGGAAGCATACAAGATGACCAAGAGGATAAAGCAAATAGCACACAAACTCCAAAAAGGAATTGCGGTAATTTGCATCCAGAAAAGTTCAATGAAGCAATACGGATTCGGCGGTGAAGGGACAAAAAACGCGTCAAGACTGTATATGACTGTCACTGGAAAAAACAAACTGACAATCGAGAAGGGGAAAATATGGGCAAACAAGATGATAAATCCAAACGGGGCGAGCATCGAGTTTAAACTGACATCGGGTTGTAATTTTGTGTGGGACAAAAACGACTGGAAAAATTACAAGGGTGAGCCGTTGTTGAGATATGAGAGGTAAAAATTTATATCGGGGGACTTTTGTGCACAAAGCAGGGCCGCCGGAGATTATTTACAGATACGCCAATTCCCCGCGCCAGGCATGGCTGTTGATGTGCAATGTGATTTCGAGAGAGCAGATGGTTCCGGTAAATGTAGTTATCCAGAATTATCATTTCGAGGATAAAGAGAAAGTAAATATAGAATTGGAAATAGAATTTGAGGAGAAGGAAGATGAGCAAACAAATAGCGAGGAATAATATTCCTGAAGGGCTGGAGGGTTTCTCGGAGTGGTTGGAAAAAAGCGACTATCATTCCAGAGATGTTGCGTATAACTATCATACGCTCAAAGGGACGGAGCATTACATCATGTTGGGGGCGATACTTTGCAAAGCGAGAGACAAGGAAGACTGGGTAAAAGCCGGATGCGACAATTTTTTCCAATGGGTGGAAAACGAAAAAAGAACTTCAAGAACCCAGGCGCAACGAATGATGAAAATCTGGGACACTTTCGGGAGCAGGATTGAGGAATACTACAAGGTCATTGTAGAGATACCCTATGTCAATCTATACGAAGTGGCGCGGATTGCTCCGAAACTGGAAGACAAGGAAGTCCTTGAACTGTTGCACGCAGCGGCGGTCAACACAGAAAGACATTTCAAAGACAACATCAAGGAGCTTGAAGGTAAGTTGCCGACAGACAAATGCGACCATATCAATCTTGAGAACTGGCACAGATGCCGGAGATGCGGAAAATTCATAAAGGCGAACGACAATGATTCAATGTAAAGATTTCACAGGGGAATATACCTGTAAGCATTTTCGCAGTTACGGGGGATGTTCGATTGGATTTATGTGCGAAGAGTTCATAGCTCACGGAGTTCAGCCGGTCAGGAAAACAGCGGATTCCATGTTGCGGAAGGTGCTTGAGGCGTTCCCTGGGTCGAAGGTTATAAAGGTTGTAAAAAGAAAACCGGAGAAAAAACGATTAATCCTTGAGGCGAAAGGGCTATGGTAAAATTCGACGAGAAGACACACACCTATTTTGTTGACGGCAAAAAAGTCCGCTCTGTCACGCAGATACTTATGGACGAGGGATTTTACGACACTTCGTTCTACAATGATGCAGGACGGAAAAGAGGGATAGCCGTCCACGAGGCAATTTGCGACATGGTCAATGGGGCGAAAGTGAAACCATCCAAAGAAATTGTTCCTTACATTGACGCTTATTTGTCGTTCGTAAAGCAAACGAACTGGACAGCCGAGCAAACCGAGTTGCAAATCGGGAATCATTGGTATGCCGGAACAATAGACCAGAAAGGCATTCTCAATGGATTTGATACGATTCTTGACATTAAGACCGGAGAGCTTGGCCCTGCCCAATTACAGCTTGCGGGTTACTGTGAGTTATACAACCACATGCTGAAAGAACAGAACAAGCCGCAGATGATTCTCAAGAGAGTTGCTTTGCAATTAACTCCCAACGGGAGGTATAAAATCACGGAGTATAAGGACAAGACGGATTTTTATATCTGGAAATCTGTCGTGTCTATCTGGTGGTGGAAACGAAACAACAACATAAAAAAGGAGGCAAAAAATGGAAAACGTTAAGGAGATAAACGAAGTCAGGGAAATGGCGTTGAGCGTTCCCGAAACAGCAAGGATGATTGTTGCAATCAAGACGGATGATGATTACGTCAAGGCCAGCAATATCCTTTTAACAATCAAAGAGATTCGGAAAAAGATTGAGCAGACCTTTAAGCCGATAAAACAACGTCTGGACGCTGCCAAAAAAGAAGTAATTGAGCAGGAGCGGGCCGCAGACAAACCCCTTGTTGATGCGGAGTCTTATCTCAAGCCGCTTATGGCGCAATACGTTGCAGAGCAGGAAAGAAAGAGACGAGAGGAAGAGAGGAAACTCCAGGAAAAATTGCGGCGTGAAGAAGAAGAACGAATCATGCTTGAGGCACTCAAGGCTGAAGCCCTTGAGGGCACAGAAGCGGCGGAGGCGGTATTGGAATCCGCTCCGCAGATTCCGCCCGTGGTTCTTCCGAAGATGACCCCGAAAGTCAATGGAATTTCAATGAGAGAAGTATGGAAATTCCGCATCGTGGACGAGAGTCTAATACCAAGAGAGTTCTTAAAACCAGACGAGGTAAAAATCGGAGGGTATGTCCGGTCGATGAAGTCCTCGGCTAAAATTCCTGGCGTGGAGATTTATCGGGAAAAATCTGTCGTTGCAGGGACGATATAAAGGGAGGTGAAATAAATGACAATCAGGGCAATAAAATTACAAGTAAGGAAAGCAATCGAGAAGGACATCGAGAAAAATTCCATTACGTCGGTCGCCAAAAGCATCGGGGTTCCGGTGGCGACATTCTGGAGGATTGCGAAAGGAGGAGAAATCACCATGAAGTATCTCGAAAAAATTGAAAGATACTACAGGAGGAGAAAATGCACAAAATAAAAGACGAACTTGAGTGGTTCGAGAACGCAACCAAAAAGTGGTATGAAATCTCCGAAGATGAACTGCTCCATCGGGAAATGTTGCAGGAGAAATATCATCGGAACCCCGTAAGGCTGGCGGTTTCGGAAATGGTGAGGACGATTTTTGAGGTGATGGAGCCTTACGGTTTGAAGGACGGGGACAATGTTCCTCGGTTGATGGATGAGCTTGGGATTATTGCGGTTCCGAACGAGGTCGAGAAGACTCCGCATCTCAACGGGATTTTCTTTCTCCAGCGGAAGAAGTCAATCATTTTATCTGGGATGGAAATTATCCCCGTGGCGTGGATTTCGAGGCCGAGGGCGAAGCAGGTCGGAGACGACTTGATAGCTTACTGTGATTGGGAGGATTTCGTCAAGAACGTTAAGGGAACGAGCCAGGGTGTTGTGATTCTTCATAACAGAAGACCGGTTAAGGGAGAGATTTTAATATGAAACTTTATGATAAGTGGGCGGTGATGATAGACGTGACAAACAAGTGTCAACACAACTGTATCTACTGTTGCAAACATGTCAGGCATATCCCTTATTGGTCATATATGACAATAAAGCAAATTAATGAAGCCATCGACTCGCTAAAAGATTATCAAGGGTATATCGGGGTTACCGGAGGCGAACCGTTATTGCATCCGCTTTTCGAGGAGATATGCGAGGTGATTGCAAAAAAAGTGCCAAAGCAGAAAGCGATTATATTTACTTCCCACAAGAGTAGGCTCAACAAATATAAACCTTTGATTGATTCGGTGTTCGGTCAGGTTTACATCAATTTTCACACGCGGTCACAGCGGGCCGTTTGTCTGCACCAGCCATTGCTTCTTGCCGTAGGCGATATGGTAAAAGATGAAGCTCTGCAAAAAGAACTTATCGATAATTGCTGGTGCAATCGGATGTGGAGTCCTGTCATTAATCCCTACGGGGCTTTCTTTTGCGACTGTGCCGCAGGGCTTGAGGCCGTGCTTCGTCTCGGCGGCGGATGGTCAGTAGAGTCCGGATGGTTGAATAGAGATTATCAGGACCAGAAGGATATATATTGCAAGCTGTGCGGGATGTGTCTGCCGTATCCGGCGGCGAAATTCAATGACCGAGAAAAGATTTCTGGCGGCCTGTATGATTTGTTTCGTGAATCCGGATTAATCAACCTTGAGGGAATGGAGATTATTGACAAACCGCTTACGCCGGAAAAGATAAAGGAATATAAAAGGAACTGGACACCGTGGCACAACCGTCAGGACAGGGGGTATGAGGGGCCGGAATACATCAATGAATAATATTTCATTTTTGAAAAAAAATACTTGACAAATCATTTCATTTGTGATAAATTAAAATCAAAAAAAGGAGGAGCAATATGGGAAAATATATTTGTAGCGAATGCGGGGAGGAAACAACAAACCCTTTGTATCAAGATACGGGTCTTTGCGAGAGGTGTCTCGAAAAAGAAACCCGCATAGTAAATCCGATTACGTTTAATGATTGGATTGGACTTATCATTGAGCGGCTCGATGACATAATTGATTCCATCGAGTCAATCAACAGCGAATTGCGCGAGATACATAAACGGGGAGGATGGGGGAGATGATTGATAAAATTATTGAGATTCTCGACGGGAAAACGGCGCGAAGAGTAATACTTTATTTCCTTGCCTTCGCCGCAGCTTATTTTGCAATTTGTATTTTATTCAGGATAGCTCAATGAAAATCGAAGTCGTGACTGCGTGGTATAATGAGCAAATACTCGCTCCGCTTTTCAAGAGGCATTATGCTTTTGCCAATAGGATTCATGTCTTATTTGACGTGGATTCTGATGACAGGACAGAGGAGTATTTATCAGGATTGGAGGTTCATCCAATCAAATATCCGGACGGAATTGATTGGGTGATTAAAAGCGATGCGGTCAACGAACTTTCTAATTCCCTAGATGCAGATTGGGTTATAGCCGTTGACGCCGATGAGTTTGTTTTTCCCAAAGGACATCATCCCTACGACACTCCATTTTTTCTCCAAAAGCAAGAAGGCAATGTTATTTTTTGCGAACTACATAACGTTTACAGACATCATTCCGACAAGGATTTGATAGACGACCTTCCGGTCCCGCAGAGGCGGCACGGCAATCCAATTCCAGGAATCAGCTACGGTCAGAACCAATACATAAAACCCTGCGTCGTAAAACCCGAATTGCAAATAAGATGGACGTGCGGTATCCACGGATTTATTGCGAACGACAAAGCGAGAGTCAACCCAATTAACATGGTTGGGGCACACTGGGCGATGGCGGACCCTACTATTGCGCTTTCAAGAAGACTGGCTCAAAGCAAAAGACAGAGCAAAAATAATCTGATTCATCAGCGTGGGTATCAAAATTTCAATATCACCAAAGAAGAAATCGAGAAGGAATTGGCAGAACACTTGAACGACCATTTGATTTTTTGAAATTACATATATTATACAACGCATACTTCGGGATATCAAGCGTTGTATCAAACAAAATGAGGACGAGTATTATTACAAAGCGGCGGTGGAAAGATTTAACAGACATAAGCAACAGACCACAATAGCGTTTTAAGACGTAATCATTTTTTGAGAGGGGAGGTCAGTTATGATGGACTATATTCATTATCCGTTGAAATGTGACGGGAAGGTTCATGATGTTTTTGTTGAGATTGTAGGTGTCAAGTGGGACAACGACGGTATCGGGGCTTACGAATATTGGGGAGCTTGGGGATACGACAAGGGACGAAATTATGTTGCAAAAGTATGCGTCGGCGATATTCTGATAAGTAATGGAAATCGCCTGAGAAAACTGCCGAAAAAACAAGTTGCCATATTGGCAAACTTGTTAGGCGATGACGAGAATTTTTACAAAGCGGTTGAAACCTATATGAATCAGGACAAATAATGTGACGCAGGAACTTACTCATATTGACCTTTTCTCCGGCATCGGCGGCTTCTCTCTTGCCTGCAGGGAGGCAGGCATCAAAACCGTCTGCTTTGTCGAAATTAATGAGTTTTGCCGAAAGGTTTTGCAAAAGAATTTCCCTGGAGTGCCGATACATGAAGACATCAAAACATTCACCAACGACAAAAATTACCGCCCATTTATTCTCACGGGAGGATTCCCGTGCCAGCCATTCTCGGTTGCAGGAAAGCGACGAGGAACGGCAGATGACCGTTATCTCTGGCCTGAAATGCTACGAGTCATCAAAGAGTTTAATCCAAGATGGGTTATTGCGGAAAATGTGCCGGGTATTATTAACCTCAAACACATGGAACAGCAGGATTGTGATACTGAAATGGAAAGCGAAGCACTTGATGATGGAAGTGATAGTCAGCCGGCAACCGTCCTTATTTCAATCCTCGATGACCTTGAACAAGCGGGCTATTCCGTCCAGGTATTTGTTATTCCAGCTTGTGCCGTCGGAGCGTGCCACAGACGGGATAGAGTGTGGATTGTTGCCCACACAGACACAGGGTGGACTAGACGATACGCCAGAATTGCTCCCGACACCATCAGCAACTCCGAGGGGGGCGCATACGGGGAAAATATCGGGGAGTGTGTCACGGGACGGCAAGAGCCGGATAAGTGCCAATGGAACGAAATGGGGCGCAACACTTCAAACAGTAATTGCCATGCTCCCGACACTGACATCAATGGCTTACAATGGGGCAAGAAAACCGGAAACATTGGCTTTAACGGGACGGAATCCAAAAACAAACTCATTGGAAGATTGCCTTGCTTGGACGCCCCCTGGATTGAAGTTGCATCCAGACTTTGCGTTATGGATGATGGGTTATCCTCTGGACTGGTTGGATATTTAGGGATTACGGAAGAACACCTGAAGCATCGCAATAAACACAGAGTGCGGAAAATAGAGGCATTGGGCAACGCCATCGTGCCGCAGGTGGCTTACGAAATTATCAAAGCGATTTTAGATGCGGAAAAAATGTATGAGGTTTGACATGAGAGACGGATTAAGCGATAAAAATATGCTACGGCTTTTTCGTAGTGCTGTTTTGATTATCCACCAAGAGAAATGCTTTTTTTGCGGAGCGAGATACAATCTTGAGATTCATCATTACGTCAAACGCAAGTCTTTATTATTGAGATATGATTGGCGCAACGGGATCCCTGTTTGCAAATATTCACATATTATCAATCAACGCTTTAAAATGTCCTGTCACCAGTATGCTGAAACGCCGATGGGGAAACATTTAATTGATGAATATCTGGTGCGTAATAATCTGTTGAATTACCTAGCTGAAAGGAACCTATCCAGCAAGCAGTATTTTGTTGACAGGGGAATTACAAGAAAAGAATATTTAATCGAAATAAAAAAAGAACTGGAGGATATTATATCCGAAACAAAAAAAATTGACATTCTTTAGGAGGCGACCATGATAGAGATTACTCACATCCTTTGGAAAGATAGAAAAATCGGAGTTGCATTATGGAAACTTCGCAATGGGGAAAACCAAATAAAGATTACAGTCAAAAATAAATATGGGCAGGAATTATATCCTGACATTCTGACGGTTGACAAAATACGGAGTAAAAAAAATAAACAGAAATTTGGATGGAGTCTGGATTCCAATTAATGATTTTGGAGAGTATATCAAAAAATAGGCCGGAGTTTTTACGCTCCGGCCTCGTTTTCACTTTTACTTTTTAAGTGAGTCTATCGCTTTGGTCATCAGTTCAATAATCTTTTCCCGCATTGTCTTTCTTTCCAGGGCGCACACCGCTCGGAATTCCGCTTTGATATTTTCAGGAATCCCCTGAATAATGATTTGCCGACCTTTTTCTTCATTCGTTTTTTCTTTCATGCTTTTCCTCCTTTTAATGCTTTTTCTCCATTTTCCCCTTTTAATGCTACACAGCCAATACACCCCTGACAATCATTGCATTTAGAACAGAGTATCATATTGACGCACCCAACGCACTCATGACACGCCGCCAACTCACTGGAATCCCTGCAATGTGTGCAACCCACGCAATTAGTGCATCGCACACACCGCAAGCAATTTGTCATTTTAGCGCATTGTATTAACAACTCGCAATTTCTGCACTCTACGCAATCGGTGCAGTTGAAGCAATCAATCAGTGATTTGCTCGCTTTTTCAGCAGCCTCTTTGGAGTAATATTTTATACTCCATCTATTTTTGTTTTCATCAATCCACCAATTACCCACTTTCTTCATTTCTCCCCCCTATTCTTATTTTACTGGACTGTTTGTTCCGTCATGACTCCAACAATGCACTTATAATCTCGTTTCATAGTATCACTTAACAAGAGCAATATCGTATTTGCATTCCACATATACGGCATTTTCTCATAGCAAAACTATCATATTTTTTGCATTGGGGATTGTCACATGACGTGTAAAAAATTCCGCCATATAATCCAGTTCCGCACCACGGACAACGATAAAACAGAGGTTCATCATTTTTAATACTCTCATATTCTTTTTCTTCATTCGTTTTTTCTTTCATGCTTTTCCTCCTTTTTTCCTTGCTTCAGTCTTACACTATTTCACCTCGACAAATTTCCCGTTCTCCAACTTGTAATAAGTGTCAGCCTTTATTTTTTTCCCATCTACTGTTTTTACGTGCACTTTTATGATATTTCCGTGGTCGTCAAATTCGGCAAGGGCTAACACAGAACCAATACCGCCACGGACTTGTGCTTCGATTCCGCAACCATAAACAACGCTGTATTTTCCTCCTTGTAGTGCACTATAGTTGCCACCCCGCAGAGCACTCATATTACCGGCTTGTAGAGCACTCGAACAACCGGCTTGCAGAGCACTCTTGTCTCCGCCACGTAAGGCACTAGAGTCGCCTCCTTGTAAAGCACTCATGTTGCCCCCTTGTAGAGCACTCTTATAACCACCACGTAAAGCACTCATATTACCGGCTTGTAGAGCACTCGAACAACCGGCTTGCAGAGCACTCTGGTCTCCGCCTTGTAGGGCACTATAGTCGCCGCCCTGTAAAGCACTCATATTACCGGCTTGCAGAGCACTCTGGTATCCGCCTTGTAAGGCACTATAGTCGCCGCCTTGTAAAGCACTCATATAACCGGCTTGCAGAGCACTCATATAACCGGCTTGCAGAGCACTCTGGTATCCGCCTTGTAAGGCACTATAGTCGCCGCCCTGTAAAGCACTCATATGACCGGCTTGCAGAGCACTCTGGTCTCCGCCTTGTAGGGCACTTATATTACCGCCCCGTAAAGCACTCATATTACCGGCTTGCAGAGCACTCTGGTCTCCGCCTTGTAAGGCACTACAGTCGCCGCCTCGCAGATAACTCCTTACACCAGATTGCAACGCACTATTGTTTCCACCCTCTTGGTTATTTGCGCATCGGTCTTTAAGATACCCAAACGCAGCTTTAATCATGTCGGCGACATCCATTTGTGCGCCTATTTTGATTCTAGTCGAGGCGATTTTAGAATCACCTTTATTGCGGTCAAATTCACCGCTTTGTGCGACTTCATGAAAGATGCTGGTCGCAGGGGGGTAGTAGGCAAAAACGTCAAGAGGATATTCGCAGGCGTGAAAACCTGTTTTGCAGGTTTTTGCCGCATCACATTCGTATTCCTGGCCGACTTCATACTGATGACCACGACAGTTTAGATCTTTGTCGAACCCCTTATAAGACTTAATAATTTCTTTTGTCATTGTTTTTTTCTCCTTTCATTGTTTGTCAAACTTTTGTTGTTTGTTATTGGATTTCCTTCAGTTTCCTTTTGGCCGATTCTTCTAAATTTTTATAAAGTTTTTCACTGCTATTAATTCACAAAGTGGTTTACCCTTTAGGAATTTTGTTTAACAAAATCTCCTAACATTTTCCTGCAATACTCAAAACATCTCCACCAGTTAATCCTTTTGCATACTTACGGTAGTTAACGGCATAATTCAGGCTTTTACTGTAAGACTCTCTGTCATCTAGAATGGTATCAATTGCTTTATATACCATGTCTTCTGTAACCATTTTTCTCCTCCTTTATTTTTTTTAATTTTGTTGTCCATAAACATTCCGATAATACTCACACCATTGATTCACATTGCAGTAATCCACGCAACGGACATCAATGCCTTTTCGCTCTTCGATGTAATAGCTCTTTCCGACATCAGGAATGTCATCTTGATTCTGGAATATCTTGACTGCTCGCTTCTGTCCATCTTTCATTAATGCCCAGACAGTTTTATCATTAAGTTCACGTTTCAAAGATAAAGCTGTTCCCTTCCATTCTTCCCGTTCCTGCTCAAGCTCGGTGATGCGTGTTTCAGCTTGGTTAAGGGCGTCTTGCAGAGTAAATCCGCAATGGGGGCATATTTCTTCTGCAAAAACGTGCGTTCCGACCTTACATTCGCTCATTTCTTCCTCGCTTCCTCAAGCAATCCAAGCCCATAAGTAATAATGCGTTGCTGCGTTTCTTTTTTAGCATCAGCAGCAGAAGCAGCAGCAGCAGAAGCAGCAGCAGAAGCAGCAGCATCAGCAGCATAAGCAGCAGCAGAAGCAGCATCAGCAGCATAAGCAGCAGCATCAGCAGCAGCATCAGCAGCATAAGCAGCAGCATCAGCAGCAGCATCAGCAGCATAAGCAGCAGCAGAAGCAGCAGCATAAGCAGCAGCAGAAGCAGCAGCATAAGCAGCAACAGCAGCATAAGCATCAGCAGCAGAAGCAGCAGCAGCAGAAGCAGCAGCAGCAGAATCAGCAGCAGAAGCAGC
>Ga0208461_1000884_pt1 | contig 28151 bp, 23 predicted proteins | sample AD_JPNTR4_MetaG_FD_184448 | JGI IMG/M metagenome (GOLD analysis project Ga0208461, IMG submission 184448) | Active sludge microbial communities of municipal wastewater-treating anaerobic digesters from Japan - AD_JPNTR4_MetaG (SPAdes) (version 2) | ecosystem: Engineered > Bioreactor > Anaerobic...
GTACTGGAAAAATTTTAAAAAAAAAATAGAATAGAATTCTATGAAAATACTTATGACAACCAGCGAAGCTGTGCCCTTCGCCAAAACCGGAGGGCTTGCGGACGCTGTTTCAGCCCTTTCAATTGCTCTGGCAAAACTTGGTCACGATGTTCGGATTGTTTTACCCCGGTATTATTCTATTTCCCGGGAAAAATTAACTAAATTGGAAGGTCCCCTGGGGGTTCCGGTAGGCTATGGGGAAGAGTGGTGTGCGGTCTATGAAAGCCGGCTGCCTGGTTCTGATGCCGCACATCCTATTCCGGTCTATTTCCTTGATCATGAAGGTTTCTATGGCAGGGATGGTGTGTACGGCACCCCCTTTGAACCAGACTTCTCTGACAACCCGCGCCGGTTTACCTTTTTAAGCCGTGGTGCCTTCCAACTCTGCCGTAAACTGGGCTGGATTCCCGATATTCTGCATGCCCATGACTGGCCTACCGCATTGGTACCTGTATATTTAAGATTTCTGGAGCGGAAACAGGAATTCGCCCATTCTGTGTCAGTGTTTACTATCCATAACCTGGGTTACCAGGGGATATATAGCCGGGACTTTTTCCCCTATACCCAATTAAACTGGGACCTCTTTACTCAGGCCGGGTTTGATGATTGGGACCGAATGAACCTTCTTAAGGCTGGTCTTACTTCTGCAGATTTTCTTACCACCGTATCCCCCACCTACGCGGAGGAAACAAAAACTCAGGCCTATGGTTTTAGATTAGATGGGGTGCTGCGCCAACGTGCGACAGATTATGTTGGTATCCTGAATGGTATTGATACAGAGGTCTGGAATCCTGAAAAGGATCCCTATATCCCAGAGCCCTATACGTACAAAAAACTGGAAGCGAAGGGGGCTTCTAAAGCAGCGCTCCAGAAAGAGTATGGTCTCCCCGTTGACCCTGCTGTCCCGATCATCGGTATGGTAACCCGTCTTACTGAACAAAAGGGTATCGGGGAACTCTTTGGTCCCGCCTATGGTTCTGCCTGGTCCATTTGCAATGATATGAAATTACAATTCGTTCTTTTGGGATCCGGCGAAAGATGGTGTGAACAGGAAGTCCGTAACCTGAGCAGCAGACTGCCAAATTTTAAGGTCCAAATTGGATATAGCGAACGGTTAAGCCATCTTATCGAAGCTGGCAGCGATTTCTTTCTGATGCCAAGCCGCTATGAACCCTGCGGGCTCAATCAAATGTATTCCCTGGCCTATGGAACACCACCAATCGTTCATAGAACAGGCGGACTTGCTGATACGGTAGAAAATTATAATCAGGAAACAGGGGATGGCACGGGCTTCATGTTTGATGACCTCACCCCCCGGGCTATTTATGATACCGTTGGCTGGGCAATTTGGGCCTACTATAATAGACCCCAACATATCCTTGCTATGAGAAAGCGAGGAATGCAGAAAAACTTTTCCTGGGAAGAGTCCGCAAAAAAATATATAGAAGTCTACGAAAAAACCTTGAAAAGAGAGGCTCTTTAAAAACTCAGGGAGTTTTGAAAGAGCAACCTTATCTGTACATGCAGTATTTTTACTATTTATATTCTATGTAAATAGTTACATTCTTAATGTAAAAATACTGCAAGAGGTTTTTGCAAAAGTAACAGACTTTTGCAAAAACCTCAAGATTTCGAGCATAGGTACCATAATAGACTTATTATAATGGCTGTCCAAATCTGGACAGCCTTTTTTTTGGCCTATTGAGCTTTCTTCTCTGTCAAATCCTTGCTGTTAAGGAGGAGTGGTGTGCCGTCCGCTTTCTGGCTAAGGATGGTATCGCCGTAGAACAGAACAGAAGCAAAGGGATGTACTTCGATGACGGATTTACTCTGTAATTGCAGATTCTGATCAAAGCGGGCAAGGTAGAGCTTCCCGGATGCGGTTGTGATCGCATACAGGTCCTGTCCCTGATTCCAGAGGAGACTCGTAGCGGCAATATCATCATTTCCCTGTTTAAGCATCTCAAGGCTCTTGGGATCAATCTGGACAAGTCGGACTGCACCGCTTCCCTGGGCTTGACCGGCAATGGCAATGATTTTGTCCGCCAGAACAAGCATGGCCCTGCTGTTTATGGTATTAAGTGTAGATTGTTTTAAGGCGGCTCCGTTTGCCGGATTAACTAAAATAAGCCGTCCCAGGGCATTGGTTGCCTGGAGCAGTGTAATACCCAGAATTCCCTCCGGAGCTGTTTTTGCAGCCTCCTGATTTTGTATTACCTGTTGTTGATCCTTGGCAATTTCAGCCCGTTCTGCCTTGGCTTCTGCTTCTTTCTGCTGGGCCCTGCTTTCTGCAGCTGCTGCTTCCTGTTTTTGAGTTTGCAGGGCCTGTTCTTTTTCAGCAATGGCCTGTTCCTGTGCTTTAATTGCTTCCTCTTTTGCTGCAAGCTCTTGAGCCGAAGGTCCCTTTTCAGTTCCGGTTTGATTAACATCAGTCTGGGTGGTAGCTGATCCGGCAGTTCCCTGGGATGCAGCCTTTTCTGCCGCTGCTTTTTCTGCTGCAGCCTTTTCTTCGGCCAGCTTGGCCTTTTCTGCTTCCAGGGCAGCCTTTTGTGCGGCAAGACGCTCTTCTTCCTGGGCTATGGCTTCCTTTTGAACCTGGGCGGTTTGTTTGGCTTCCTGGGCTTCCCGCTCCTTTAGATCCACCATATCCTTTCTTGCATCAAGACCGAGATTCTCGTCCTTTTTAAGCTGTTCAATAACAGGTTTCTCGGTGATGCGGCTTGTGTCTATGGCACTGAGGGACCCGGCTTGGCCAGTTGCCAGAGGAATAAGGATAAGAGCCTTGCCTGGCCATTCATCAAACCTGATGGAAAGTCCTGCCTTATCTTTGGTAAGTTCAGCAGTAACCTTTGTGGCATAACGGTTAGTAAAATAGTCCCAGTTTCCCCGGTATACCGCATTATAGATGGTAATAAATTGGGCGAGGAGGGCCGCATCGGAGGCGCTATAATCATAGGCTCCTTCCAGATAGCCCTGTAAAATGAGGCGCAAATTCTTAATATGGTCCACCCCAACATCGATACCGAGTCCGAAAATATCCGCATCGAGCTTGGTTTTAGCTGTCTGGTCGTTGCTGTTCTCCACTGAATGGATTGCAAAATAGCGATTGGTGGATCCTGCCCGCAGGGCTCCAGCCTTAATAGCCCTGCCAAGGGCATAACCGATGCCGCGTATATCTTCACGGGTTTCAATGCGAGCATGGGGCCCTTCATAGTTGATAAAAATGATATTGCTGTTACGGGTAGATTCGAGTTCTGTCTTGTCTACCTCCAGGGCAAAAGCCTGTGAGACTACCAGGGTCGCTGTAAGGATGCTTATCACTTTGTATATTGCTTTCATCGATATAACTCCTTATATATGACGCTCTTTCAAAACTCAGGGAGTTTTGAAAGAGCTACCTTAGATGTATATGCAGTATTTTTGCTATTCTTTATAATATATATTTATTTTTAAATTGCAAAAATACTGCAAGAGGTGTTTGCAAAAGTAACAGACTTTTGCAAACGCCTCATATTATAACCTATTTTCAAATATTATCGACGGAACTTTTAAAAAAACGTGGTCTTTCAATATTCCATAATACTTTTAAGGCTCATTTGAGCATTTTTCCGTACTACCGGAGCCATATCTGCCTCGGCAAGTTTTATAAGATAGGGGATTCCTGCACTGCTTAAGGGAGGACCAGAGAACTTGCAGAGGGCTGCGATAGATTGGGTGATAGCAACCATAACCCGCTCATCCCGGCGGTAGAGGCCTGAATGGATCAGTTCATCGAAGGTTTGCAAGGCTAGTCCTTCAGGATCAAGACCGATGTGTCCCAGGGCTGCGGCAATTTCTGAAACTACCAGGTTATCATCTTCTTTTTTTGCTAAATTTGTTAAAAAAGGTATGGTTTCACGAGAACCTAGCTGGCCAAGCAGTCGGATAGCCCATACTCTATAAAAGGGTTGTACAGCGGGTTGCAGCTGAAAGGGCATACCACGGTATTGCTGGCCAGCGGATGCTATATGCATAAGCAGTGCAAGACTGGCAGGTTCTTCGGGACCGATGTTCCCCTTTTTAAGCAGGGTTTCTATATGAGAGAGGATGTCAACAAGTTTGGATTCATCATATAGAAAGGGATCTGTGGTAAGTTGTGGATCAGCAATGATCTCTAGATGATAGGTACCTTCCGGTGCAGGGCCATATAAGGAGCGGGCAATGGATCGAACCCTATCTTCCAGTTTATAAGCATAGAGGATCCAATCATTACCTCCAGAATAGAGCATTCCTTCATCGGAAAAACAGGGGCTTGAGGCCGCCCCTTGAATAGAAATGGTCCAGAGCCGACGCCCGTCACTGGTAAAGCCCGTAGCACCAGAAAGCCGTAAAATATAAATACCCCGTTCATCAAAAATAACGTAAGGTCTGGTGTTGGTTTTTAAGTTTAATGGGAAATCAAGGGTTTCACCACCGATTTTTCCCGGTCCTAGCCCTGACCAGAGCATTTTATTCTCTGTTACAGAAAGGACTGCGACCTGGCCCGAATCTAATAGAATTGCTATTAGAGTATCATTTCGTTTTCCTGCCACGGGTAAACCGGCTAGAGTTGGAAGTTCCTGAAAAAAATCATCAAAATCTCGTAATTCTCCCTTGCCGCTCCGGTAATACATAATAAAAGCGATTTCTATGTTAGATATTTCTTGCTTTGGAGCGGGCAACAAAACCACGGGCGTATCAGACAGCATTGCAGAAGAGATCCTACCAATGGGAGAGATATGGACAACCTTATTATTTTTCAGAGCCGCAAGGATACCCCCTTTATCATCGGAAACTGGGGGCAGTGCAAGGGCAGCATCGAATTGAATCTGCCATCGCTGGTCTCCCGATGCACTTATACAAACCATGCTTCGTTCAAGGGGAATGAATAGCCGGCCATCCCAGCCAACCAAAGGAGCAGCAATCATGGGGCCGGGCAAGCTTCTTGTCCAGAGAAGTCTGCCCGAACGGTTAATAGCCATGAAGGTTCCATCCAGACGGCCTATATAGCTCGTACCCTCCCGGGAGCGGCTGACAAAGGGGGTAAGCTTACCCTTTGCATCAAATTGCCAGAGCAAGCGGCCCGTGTAGCTATAACACCGAAGCATTCCATCGTCGGTTACCATCACCACCGATTCTGCCTGGGCTGCGGGGATGCTCAGGACCTTGCCGCCGAGGGCTTGTCTCCATTTTGCTTCCGATGCCTCCTGCTGGCTGAAAACTAAGGTGGGGATCAAGAATAAAATACATAACAATAGAGAAAACCGGTTTGGAAGATGTGATTGGTTCATCAGACCCTCCGTAAAACCGCTAAACTTTCCATATGGGCTGTCTGAGGATAAAAATCATAAAGGTCCAGGGTTTCCAGATGATACCCAGCCTTAACCAGGTCTTTACAGTCCCTTGCCTGAGTTACGGGGTCGCAGGATACATAGGCGATAAGGGGCGGGCCGGCATGAGCTAAGAAATCCCGAAGGGCAGGGGAAAGACCCTGCCGTGGAGGATCTAGAACCATAAAACCATAGTGATACTCTTTTGTTTTTTTTACAGCCTGTTTGGCCCAATGTTCATCACTCGTGGGAAAGAAACGGGCCGATCCATTCCTTATATTCTGCTTTGCCAGGTTCAGGGCTTTTGGATTTTCTTCCATGAGGTCCAATGCAGGAAACAGGTCCTGAAGAACATATGCAAAGGTCCCTACGCCGCAGTAGAGATCTGCTGCGGGCAAGCTCGTATCTGCCTGTTCTGCCACAGAGCGGACGGCCTTCAGCAACCTTTCCAGCACCTGTCCGTTACTCTGAAAAAAGACCCCCGCATCCATAATAAGGGGGGCTCCCAGGAGTCGTACGGTTCCTCGTTGCTGTTTTCCTTCCTGCAAAAGGATTCCTTCCCGTGAATAGACGGTGAAACGGTCTAATGAAGGGGGCGGTACCAGGTTTTTTTGACGAAGAGCTTCCTGGATCCCCGGATCGGCGATGGGACAGGTTTCTATAGGGATCACTGCCTCACTGGCACGCTCTTTTAAACCCACACGGCTTTGACCTGACTTTGGTTTCATGACCCGATGAAACTGCATCCGGTTTCGATACCCATAGGGTTCAGAGCCGATTATATTGATGGATGGAAGCTCTTCTATGGTTCCAATCCTCTTAAAATGATCAACCAAAAGCTGTTTTTTAATCACTAATTGCGTCTCATAGGAGATGTGCTGCAGGGTACAGCCTCCGCAGTGCTGATAATAGGGACAGGGGCTTTCTACCCTGTGAGGAGAAGCTTCCTGTACCTTTAAAAGCGAAGCCCTGGCCCATGAAGGAGTTTCTTCTTCAATCACCGCGCTGACCATGTCTCCGGGGGCGGTGTAATCAATAAATACCGTTTTGCCTTGCCAGCGTAAAATCCCGGCTCCTCCAGCCGCGATAGATTCGATGCTGCCAGATACTTTTTCTCCAATCGCCATAAAAGAGAATATATCATGATTGCCAGAACGATGGTATAGGGTTTACAATACTTTCATGAAGGAACAAACTCGGTACATTTCATCAAAGGATGGAATCCAATTATTTGTGCGTATCTGGAGTCCTGATGAGACCCCAAAGGCGGTGGTCCAGGTTGTCCATGGTATGGCGGAACATTCACAGCGGTATGGGCGCCTGGCAGAAGCTCTCTGCTCAGAAGGTATTGAAGTATGGGCCGATGATCATCGGGGACATGGACAAACAGCTCTAGGTGGTAAAAATCCCCCTGAAGCTGGCGGTCTCCTGGGGCACTGTGCCGACCAGGATGGTTTTAACAAGGTCGTCGCTGATCTGGAACACCTGAGCGGCATCATTAAACAGGAACGCCCCAATGTGCCGCTATTTTTATTAGGCCATTCCTGGGGTTCATTCCTCGCTCAGGCTTATATTGAACGTTCCGCCCAGAACCTTGCGGGCTGCATCCTTTCTGGTACCCGAGGTCCTGGTGGTCCTGAGGAACTGGTTGGAGCTGTTTTAGCTGCCCTCATTGCAGCTATTAAGGGATGCAGGAAATTTTCACCCCTGATTTACAAGCTGGCCGACGGGCCTTACAACAATGCCTTTAAGCCAAATCGCACCCAATTTGACTGGCTTTCCCGGGATAACGCAGAGATCGATGCCTATGTGGCGGATCCTCTCTGCGGTTTCCCCTGTTCAGTCGCTTTTTACCGGGATCTAGCCAGGGGCCTCCGAAGTATTCATCGAAAGGAGGCTCTGGACAGGATACCGAAAAATTTGCCAATATTTGTGTTCGCCGGTTCAGCGGATCCAGTGGGAGAAATGGGTAAAAGCCCAACCAAACTGGTGGAAGCCTATAAACAGGAGGGTATAAAGGACCTGGAGTTTATTTTATATCCCGAAGGCCGGCATGAGATGCTGAATGAAATAAATCGGGAAGAAGTAATCCAGAATCTGCTTTCCTGGCTTAATCGGCATCTGCATACCTAACCCTTTCGTTCAGGTGAGGCAACATTGCGTTACAGATATTCAACTGATAAAAATGGTCGGCCTGTCAAAAAAGCGATTGTGTATACTGCAGATGAACACCAGATAAAAAGCTCCGATGTAGATATTGAGGCTGTTCGCATTGTGGCCCGTCTTAAACAGGCGGGCCATGAAACCTATATAGTTGGAGGGGCAGTCCGGGATCTGATAGTCGGAAAAAAGCCGAAGGATTTTGATATTGTTACCAGTGCAAGTCCTTCTCAAATTAAACGGCTGTTTAGAAACTCCCGTATTATTGGCCGCCGGTTCCGGCTCGTCCATGTCTATGTTGGTGAAACGATCTATGAGGTAGCAACCTTCCGTTCATTAAAGGATGGTCATACGGGCAACACCTTTGGAACCATAGAAGAAGATGTGCTTCGCCGGGATTTTACCCTTAATGCACTCTTTTATGAACCTAAAGAACAGATCGTTGTAGATTATGTAGGCGGTCTCAAGGATATAAGGGCAAGAATAATTCGTCCCATTATACCGCTTTCAGTTATATTTAAGGACGATCCGGTTAGGATGCTTCGGGCAGTAAAATATGCTGCTACTACTGGTTTTAAAATTCCCTTATGGTTAAGCTGGAAAATTAAACAGCAGGCTCACCTCTTAGATACAGTTTCCGCTTCCCGACGCACAGAAGAGCTTTTTAAAATTTTAAATTCTGGACATTCCCGTTTAATTGTTGAAAAACTTTTACACTTTTCTCTGTACCAGTATTTGCAACCAGAAGCGGTACATTTTATGGAAATTCAGCGCCAGTTTAAAGAAAATTATCTGCGCAGTCTTTCTGAATTGGACCAATTTGTAAAAAACGGGAAAGAACAGGCCAGCGGAGAAGTGATAAGTTATTTTATCCGGGATTATCTTAACAGTATTGTGGATTGGAAAAAGGAACCTCTAGAAGCCTATAGGTCTGCCCTTACCGCTTGCCGCACCTATGTACTGCCGATGAATCCTCCCCGTATAGAGCTGGAAAATGCGGTTCGGCTGCTCTTTAGGGAACATGGAATCGGTATTAAAAAGGCCCGCACTTTTGAAAAGGGGCGAAACAAAGAAGCTATCCCAGAACCTGCAGCGGAAGAGGTCCGCAATTCTGGCGAACAAAAGACAAAGAAAAGACGCCGCCGGAAAAAGAAAAGAGAAACCCCAAAGGAGCCATGATTAAAAGTCCGACAGGCTACTTAGGATTCCCCCTCATTGTCACTCCCATGCCCAAGCTGCCATGCAATGATGCATGGCAACTCGGTGATAGTGCTTATTTAAATCGTGGTAAAAGTTCCTGTACCTTGGCCTTATACCGATCAGGTGCTGCAGCCGCTGCCTTTTCCAGGTATTGCACCGCATCTGCTTTGCGGCCTGCGGCTCCTGCATTCAGTCCCAAAGCATAATTTACCAGGGCAACATCGGCACCATAGAGAAGGGCAGAACGATAATAATTTTCAGCCATATCATACTTTTTCTGTTCATAGGAAAGCAGCCCCAGATAGTAATAGGGAGCATAATGGTTTGGCTGAAGATTCATCGCAGACAGGAAAAGCACCTCCGCTTTTGCAAGGTCCTTATTGGCATAGGCTTTTCGTCCCTCTTCTACAATCTCCGCAAAGGTTTTTCGCTCCTTAATATAGTTCTGATAATCCCGGGAAATTTCATCAACCTGAACCCATGGAATAATGCGTCCCAGTGCCAGGGTACTGTTTCCCTCCCGGGATTCGGTCGGGGATAGAACCATAAAAATTTCATATAAGGAACGGCGGTACTCTTCATTGTCTGTGTTTAATAAGAAGGATATAAGTGCCCAGGATGCTCCCTGTATCTGTGGCGATGGAAGAGGATTCTGAATATCCGACATCACTACTGCTTCCAGGCTGGGGGCTGAACTTCCCCAGCCTTTTACCATATCAAGCCAGGAAAGATTTTCTTCGTAGGTCGCTTCCCCCTTACTGCGGTCATATCCGAGGGTAGTAAAGTAGATAGCAAGCCCTTCCTGCACCCATGTGGGAGGGTTTGGTATAAAAGCCCGAAGGAACTGGATAAACGCCTGATGCGGAAACACTTTCTTTGCTTCATCAGAGTTTTCCAGGAGGACCAGTTCGTTCAAATCAGGCCGATTATTGTAATGCAGGTATACCGCCCCATTTCTGAGGGTCCCCAATTTAGCAGAAACATAGGAATCATACTCTGATTTTGTAACAAAGGAACGGACCACCAGCGGCTGGCTGAGCCGGGATGGGGTAAAACGGAATAACCGGTTATATATGATAAAACGGGCATCCATTTCTTTTGCCAGTGCCAGAGCCGCTTCCTGGCCCTGTTCAGAATACACCCGGTAATAGTTTCCCGCGGCCTCTGCAAACTGGAGTTCCTTGGTTTGTGCCACCAAAGTCATGGTTTCCAGCAGTGCCAGGAATAATAGCAATCCATTTTTTTTATACATCACAACCTCCCTTTATTCGGTTATCTTATCAATTATAATATTGACTTCTTCAATAAGTATACCCGTATAGCGCTCAATATTATCAATAAGATACTGCTGTAATTCATGGATATTTCCCGACAATTGGGTTCCATAGGGCACATCGATGGTTATGACGAGCCTGTATCCCTGTCCATCCTCTTTTACCACAATTTTTTTAATACCTATGTTCGGATTAAACTCATCAACGCAGTGGATGACCATCTGACTCAGGGCCGCCTCTGAAATGATCACCTTGCCCCGTTTGGAATATTCGGGTCTCACAACAGATTTTTCATGAACCTTGGTGCTGGCAGCAACCGGCGGCAGAACACCCCGTTTAAGGAACACCCGGACAGCATCGTAGAAAATATTTGGATAGTTTCGTTTCACTTCTATAGACGGAACGGGAATAACATGTTTCCCTTCGATTTTCCGTGTCCGTATAGCCTTTTCTATTTCTTCCTGGGTTGCAATATCCTCAATTTTGATAATTTTGCTGGGCTGCGAGAGCTGTAAACGGGCTGCTATTTTATTCACCATCTTGATAGAAGTACCAAGGATGAGAATTTTTTTAAATTTTTCAGTCTGCAGTTTCCGAGCCACCTCATCTCTATGGGCCTTATCATCGAAAAGGGCTACCTTAACCGCCGCAAGAAAGGTTTTTTCTTTTTTTGCAGAATGGCCCGCTAAAATCCGGTTATCCCGAATCAAGAGGCCGTCGTCAATTATCAGGTCTATACCGTATTTTTGCGCTACCAGTTTAGCCCGAAAGCTTTTTCCAGTACCACTTTCGCCGACCAGGGCATATACTTTTACACCTTTGAAAAACCAGAACAGATCACTAATTATGCGAAACATTACTTAATTATAGCATCAAGAAGGTCTTTAATGGGAGGGGTTTGATAAAGTCTTTCCAAAAAAAGTAATTGAGCCGGTTCAGAAAAGATGCTTTTTAAAAGGTTCAGCTGAGACTTCGATAGGGGCGCTTGAATTTCATTCGGAAGTCCAAGATTTAAGGTGCCAAGCCCTCCCAGAGCGTAGGCATGAAGAAACCATGGTTCAGCCTGTTTTTTTGCTCCATATTTGATATCCCCCGCCAATGGGTACCCGTGGCTTGCGGCCTGGACTCTAATCTGGTGGGTTCTTCCGGTCCCCAGATTGATGAGCACCAGTGTAAATCGCTTTTGGGGATGGGGATTATAAAACAGGGGGTAGAGGGTGGTACGGGCTTCTTTCCCTCCAGATGCGGTATGGCTAACCAGAGAACGATGCTGTTCCTGGTCCCGAAGCAGTACGTCATTCCACTGGACCGGCTCAGTCATCGTTCCCTGAAGGATCGCCAGATACCATTTAGAAAGTCTATGCTGTCGCAAGGCCTCACTAAAGCGCTGGGCCCCGGCAAGATTTTTAGAAAAGGTGATGATTCCGCTGGTTCCCTGATCGAGCCGATGGAGGGGGCCGCTTTTAAATGAAAGAGAGGGTGGAAGTTTAAATTTCAGGTAACCCTGTACAGCCTCATCCAGACTGTGTTTTCCATGAACAGGGATTCCAGGCTTTTTATTGATAAAAAGCAGGGCCTCATGCTCATACAGTATGTCTAATGGCGAGAGTTCAGGTATGCTTATATTCTTTTCAGTATCAGTTTCCCTTTGCATTTCAACTTCAAGACTGGAAATTTCGAGGATTGAGCCAGCCTGGGGCTTGAATGAAGCATCTACCGGTTTTCCATCAATATAAACCTGACCTTTTCTCAAAAGCTTATGAATCGCCGAAAGGGGAAGCTCCGGCAAGGCTTTTCGTAAAATTCGGTCCATTCGCCGGTTTTGATCGTCCTGGGTGATTTGCGCAGTATAGGCCATATGTGGTATTCTATCAAAAGCCAGTTCTTGACAAAAGGGCTTACATAGGGGATTGTAAGGCAATGATTTCATTCATTCCGTTACGTTCAAGGGATTTATCAGCCTTTTTTGAAAATCCTGTTTTTTTATCTGCCATCACCAGCCTTGTCTTTGCACAGCTACTGAAAGCGGTGATTGTGTTATTAAGAAATTCAAAAAAGTCTGCCAAAGAGATTGTTTCAACCCTTTTGTGGAAAACCGGTGGTATGCCTTCGAGTCATTCTTCACTGGTCACTGCTTTGGCCACCTCGGTTGGTTTTAAGGAAGGGATTAATTCAAGCCTATTCATTGTAACCCTGTGTCTTGCTTTAATTGTTATAAGGGATTCCATGGGGGTTCGCAGGTCCGCAGGTTTACAGGCAAAAACGCTGAACTTACTGGGCAAAGAGGTATCGAATCGGCTGAATATTGAATACCACCAGGTAAAGGAAATCCAGGGCCATGCTCCGCTCGAAGTATTAGTGGGCTCCCTTTTAGGCATACTCATTGCTGCAGCCTTTGCACTTCTATAGGTGCTCATACTATGAAGCGGTCAAGAAATCTATGGTTGTTTGCAATTATCTATACCCTTGTCCTTGCAGGAGTTATTGAATTTGCCTTCCATACGAACAATCGCAGCGGTTCCGCTTCTTTGCTGGTCCTGAGTGTCTCCGATACAATTCAAGAATCTTTGGTCTTGGACCGCCTTTATGCTGCTGCGGTTCAGAATGTTATCTCTGAATCGGCCCAATGGGTCTATATTGATGATTTTGCAGGTCCCAGATCTATACCACTCAAGGATTATTATGACTATATCGAACCTCTGGACCCACGAAATGATGGATATGCAGATCAATTAAAATCGATTTTTCTGTCCGATGGTATGCGGCACTATTTTATTCCCCTATCGGGGCTCAATCCATGGTCATCTAAAGCATCTCTTCTCCGGCGTCTTGAGAAATCCCTTGCAGATTTGAATCCATCCTTTCAGCTTTCAGAAACCAGTCATACACAAGTTCCCTGGTGGTTAACTGGTCTTGTTTTATCAGGCCTGTTTGTTTACTCCTTCATTACTTTTAAAGAAAAGCGTGAAATTCTGCTTTCAATTCCTGCTGGTATCATTTTTATATCCCTTGGTATCGGAGGAATCCTTTGTACGGGTCTTTTAGTGGCTCTTCAGATATGTATCAGTCAATTTCAGAAGGACCTTATTTCACAGCAACTAAGGAAAGACCCTATTTCTTTAAGGCATTTTTTTCATTGGTATCAGTCCCAGTTTGTATACAGTGCCATTTTATTGGTAATGTATTGGGTAAGCGGCTTAGTCTTTAGTATTAATTGGTTTTTACTATTAGCGGCCCTGATCGTGCAGGGTGCCACAGGTACAATGTTCATCCTTATTCGTCTTAACTATTTTGCAGATATTGGACATAGCTCTTTTTTGCCCATCGAATTGATTGGGTCAGTAAAAGAGCATATGGAACCGCTTAAAAGCCTGGTACCATTTTCTCTCGGCGCTCTTACAGTCTTTCTCTTCTTTATTATTATTCCAGGAAGGAGCCCTGTAAAAGTAATGAACAAGGATACCCCACCTATTCCGGTGACTATTGAGCAATACAAAGCCCATATTGAAATGCAATCCCATTTTTCTATTCGTTCCCTTCATCGCGAATCATCATCCGAATCATCCTATAATACTTATATGTTGGGTTCCGATGGTTTGCTTGCTAAAGTCCAGCCGACTGTTATTGAAGATACCTATAAAAACCTGGAAGTCCCCCCCTTGGAGTCATTGCTTTCTGTAAAATTTTCTGAGCCAATACAACAGGATACTATAGGACAAGGGCTGTATCTTGTGATATTTTTTTCAGGGGTATCAGTCCTTTTATATCGTGCGTCGCATGGTACATTATTATTAGCCAATAAATCAGTATATATAGATAAACGGATTGCAGCATGAAAGTATATCGATTTCCCCATGGTGGTCTTGAACTGGAGGATCCAACGGTTCCTCCTGCAGATAAAAGTACTATCGCATTTCTGCCAACCCTTGCATTAATTCCCTTGACCCAGCATCCTGGCGCTGAAGCGGTGCCATTAGTAGATATTGGAGCCTCAGTCCAAGAGGGGATGCTGATAGGGAGGGGACATGGCACAGGTTCTGCAAATATTCATGCCTCGATACCTGGTAAAGTATTAAAAACTCTATCATGGAAATTAGCCGATGGCAGAACTACCCAAGGGATACTTGTCCGTCTCGAAGGGGCCTTTGATAAGCTCGGTAAAAAAAAAGACAATTACCATTGGCAAGGCCTTTCCAGTTTTGATCTGTTGAGAATTTTTTCAGAAAAAGGGCTTGTCGAAATGGAAGCCCCCGGTCGGCCCCTGGTAGAAATAATCCGGGATGCTACAAACCAATCAAAGACCGTAAGCCTTGTGGTAAGGTTAATCTTTGATGACCCCTGGCTTGTGGCTGACTATGTGCTTATTCAAGATCGTTTAGATGAAATTCTTATCGGCGCCTCGATTACCGCAAAAGCATCGAGTGCAAACCATATTATTTTTGCCGTTTCTGACCAGGAACTTGAATTAGCAGAACGAATAACTCAGCGCGCTGCGGAACTGGGTATTCAAATTAAAACTATTATCACCGGGTCCCGCTATCCACAGCGGAACAGCCGGGAGCTTAAAACGGTCCTTCAGCATTACCAAAAAAATGAATCCCTTGACCTTGGCGCTTTTTGTATATGTGGCCCTGCAACACTGGCTGCTGTATATGATGCGGTAGTGCAGAACAAAGCTATCCTTGAACGATACGTTGCCGTCGGTGGCGGTTCCATAAAGCATCCTCAGGTCCTCAGGGTACGAATTGGAACGAGAATCGGGGATTTGATTTCCCAATGCGGAGGATTCCTAGTCCAACCAAAAAAAATTGCTACCGGATCACCCTTAAAAGGAATGGTAGTTCATGATCTGGATGAACCGGTAACAAAAACAACCATTGCGATTGTTGCCCTTACTGAGGAGCAGATTGGGGGTGAAACAATCCATGATTGTACAAACTGTGGTGAATGTCGTGCGGTTTGTCCGGTAGGGCTCGATCCTGAATATCTATACAAGTTAGCCCTGTTAGAACGGGATTCTGAAGCCCTGGTTCATAAAGCGAATACTTGTCATGGCTGTGGCTGTTGTGAGGTGGTATGCCCTTCCCGATTACCCTTAAGTTCAACCATCAGGGTTTCCATTAAAAGAGGAACAAGGTAGTTTCTATGAGTGTTATTCATGTTGCACGAAAACCCCTTATTCATATCAACGATTCTACCAGTCAGAGAATGTGGCTTGTATCTTTTATAGCCATGCTTGTTATTATTCAATCTGCCCTGACAGATCACTATGCTTCGCTCATTGTGGCTCTTGTGGCATTGTTTTCCGCTGTTTTTATGGAATTAGCAATAAATGGAGCCCGCGGAACTTTTACCCTTCGGGATGGCAGTGCCGTTACAACCGCGCTTATTCTGGCTCTGCTTATGCCAAATGGAGTAAATCCCGTTATTGTAGTGCTGGGCACCATATTTGCTATTGGTATTGTAAAGCATGCTTATGGTGGTTTGGGTACAAATTGGTTAAATCCTGCCCTTGGCGGATGGCTCTTTGTGAATGCTTCCTGGCCAAAACACTTCGAAAAAGCGCTGGATGGCTCTGTTTTACATCAAGTGTACCAGGCTGTTGCACGGGGGGTGATAGATCCGTCGGGTTCTCCGCTTGCAATTTTAAAGATTGCCGGACATAAGGTAAGTTCCCAGGATAGCCTTTTGACCAGCCTGTTAAATCATTCATTATTTTCTCCCATTAATGCAGAATTACCCTCTGGTTACTTTGACTTTTTCTTCCTATCAGGGCCTGCAATGATAGCAGACCGGGGCATAATTATGCTTTTAATCGGTACTATAATAATAACTGCACTCCGTATTAATAAACCATTGATACCTGCTGTATATATATTTGTGTATCTTCTTTTAGTACGAGTATTTGGGGCAATTCCTTTTGGGGGGACCCTTGGGAATGGAGATATGCTCTTTGGCCTGCTGAATGGCGGAACATTATTAACAGCCTTTATACTTGCAACAGATCCTGGATCAGGAACTAAATCCTATCAAGCTGGTTTAATTACCGCAGCATTAGCAGCACTTTCTGGCTTCTTATTCAGATATTTTGGCGGAACACCCTTCGGTTCCCTTTATGGCATTCTTTTAACTAATACCTTAATTCCAGCAATCCGTTCACTAGAGATATCTCTGTTGTACACCAATCGGAGAACCCTATGAAAAAAATAATTCAAGATATGGTCGTTTTATTTGTATGGATTTTTAGTGTCCTTCTTCTTTCATGGTCGCTCATCTGGTTTACCTCTGGTATACGTACTAGTTCTTTAATCAAAGCCTGTAATGCGGAACTTAAAAAACAGGGCAGTACCCAATCTGTAAATGAAGAGTCTCTGTCAAACCGTACTGCTCTACCTATGCCGGTGGCAAGCTCCTTAGGAATGTCCATGAATCTGGTTTTTATTGATAAAAAAGGTAATATTGGTAACCTGTACCCACTAAGCTCAAGTTCAAAGGCTATAAATAGTGCCACCGCCTCTGAAATCATGGATTTTTATGTCGCCCTTATACTTTCCAATCCTGTTTTAAATAAAAAGAGGAATAACTAAATGGACCATATTGATAGCCATCCATTCTGGGGTAAAAAATCCCCCTTTGCTCAAGCTGCCTATATTCCCATTCTTTTGTATACCTCAACACGTCTATCAATTGCTATAATTAGTACCGCTGCTCTAATCTGGACCTTTATTTTATCAAGTATCTCAATTCTAGCGGCTGCAAGACTTATTCCTAGCCGATTTAAAGTTCTTGTTCATGTGTTTATAAGCAGTTTCTGGACCCTGGTATTTGGGATTCTTATATTCTTATTTTCTCCTATTTTGTTTTTAGAAATACAATTTCCTCTGGCTCTTACTGCAGTTGTTTTTATTCTTTCAGGGCTAGGTGATAACATGGACACTGAAACTTCAAGTGCCGTAATGAAAAAATCAATTATCCAGTCTATAATTATAGGCGCTATTATTCTGCTCTTTTCATTAGTCAGGGAACCCTTTGGTTTTGGAGCCCTCAGTTTGCCAAGCCGCGAGGGAATTGTTGAAATTTTAACCTCAGAAATAGCCTCCGATATGGCAATTAGAACGGTTGCTTTAACCAGTGGTGGCCTTATCTTATTAGGGGTTGTTGTTGGTTTTTATCGAATATTTAAAGAAATGTTTATTATTTATTATTCCCGTCGGGAGAATCAATAATGCAGTTACTGATGTATTTTTTTACCGCATTCATACTTTTTAACGGCGTTGTTCAAAATGGTTTTGGTATTCAGTATGTTAAAGCTCCTCAAAAAGTACTTGTTCCAATCCTTTCTATGCTGCTTTCAAGTTTAACAGGTTGGATTATTGTAAAATATCTATTAAATCCTTTGGGTTTTGGAGTGTTTGGAGTATTTATACTCTTTCCTCTCAGTGTTGTATGCAGTATCCTGGTGGCAAAAATAGCTTTATTGTTTTGTAAAGATAAAAACCTTAATCAATTTGAACCGGCGCTTAACAGCGGTTTTTATGGTATTGCCTTCTATGGTGCCTTTCAAACGGTTATATTCGCTCAGACTGCTATACAGGCTATTCTTTTTGCACTTGGTAGTACCGCAGGTTTTGTATCTGTCATTGCTATTTTAAGGGGTATTCAAAAAAGGTCAGAGGTCGAAGCGGTACCCAAATTTTTTAAGGGGCAACCCTTACTCCTGATTTCTACAGGTCTTATATCATTGATCTTTACGGAACTGCTACCGATGGTAATACATATATTTGCTAGGTAAGAAAATTTAATTTCTGTAATGTTGTTGTAGAGGGGATATAATTTTATACACCTTCAGTTTGTTGAATGTGCCCTAATGACCAATCAAGGGGTATATTTTTACTGTTTTGTTGCAATTCTTGCTTTTCAGAGTGAACATTATGGTCTATTATAAAGACATCAGAGAATCATACGGCGATAGAAGTGGAAACTATATATGAATAAAGTAAAAGTAATTATTATATCTCATCATCATATCCCGTTTGGTTCTTCGGATGATGAATTTGAACACTATTATACCACCAGCCTAAAACCCCTGGTGACCAGTTTGTATAAGACCCCCTCTTTTGTACTGGTAATGCACTGTTCTGGGGTTTTGTTAGAATGGATTGAAAAACATCATCCTGAACTCTTTATGCTTCTGGAAGAACTCATTAATCGAAAACAGATAGAACTGCTTGGAGGCGGGTATTATGAGCCCGTTTTCCCCCTCATATCCATGACCGATAAAATTGGCCAGATTGAATTACTCACCACCTATATTAGGAAGCATTTTGGGAAACGTCCCCGTGGATGTTGGCTGCCTGGTCTTTTTTGGGAACAAAATTATGCATCCATGCTTACTACCTGCGGTATCGATTATGCTTTTGTTGAGGATAATTATTTTTCCCCCGATGAAATGGAACGTATCAGCTCCCATATCTTTTTAACCGAGGATCAGGGAAAGTTAAGTACCCTGATTCCTGTACGGTCAATAACGCATAATGCAGATGCCATAGCCTATCTGGCTAAAGGCAAAGAAATTCTTAAGCATAATCCATCTGAAGATCATATTATATCATTACATGTTGAAACAAATAGTTCCAACGAAGAAGCAACTGCTCATTTCGAAACTCTTTTTGCTTATATCGCCAAGGAATCAGATTTTTATGAATTATCCCTGCCTTTAAAATTATTAAAACAAAATATCCTACCAATAAAAACCTATATTACAGGCAAGAACCTTAGAAAGAGTCTTGTTATTCATCCAGAGGCCAATGATATTTATGGGAAAATGACCTATGTGCATACCCTTGTGAATCAGCTTCGGGGAGATAAGGCCCGTAAGAAAAATGCCAGGGAAGAACTCTGGAAAGCCCAGGGAATAGATGTTTTTTATCTGGACCCGGAAAGGGGTATACAAAACAATAAGCTTAGAAAAGCAACCTATAGGTCTTTAATAGAAGCAGAAAAGATAACAAGAGAGAAGGGGGTTTTTATTCCCTCTACATTGACCTTTGATGTTAATTTCGACGGCAAACAGGAATATGTAATACAGGGAAGTGATATAAACTGTTATATAAGCCAGCTTGGGGCATCCATATTTGAATTAGATTATTTACCGGCAGCTTATAATTATATTGATACATACCACATACAGGAAGATAAGGGTATTAAACCCTATAAACGGACATCCTTTGTTGAATACCTATCTCCGGCAGGAAGTTCATTACATGAAATTCTATCGGACAGCCAGCATCGGAATCGCTTTTTTGGCTCTGAATGGTTTAATGAGGAATCGGTGAATCGTTCACAAAATACTATTAGTTTTTATTTAGATGGAGTTAACACAGAACCCTTTGGTACCATAGGGCTAAGCAAACAATATGCTCTAAAAAAGAACATCCTAACTGTAACCTATATGTTAAAAAATAATGGAACAGAAACTGAGCGATTTACCTTTTTGCCACAGATAGAGTTGTCTTTTATGGATTTTTCAACAAAGGCATATCAGCTCTATGTTAACAGAGGGGAGAATAAGCAGGAACTTGATCTTGATATACGGGATCTACGTAATATTGACTGTATCATCTATAAGGATTGTAAAAACGATGTATCAATCACGCTAAAATCGGTTGTACCCTTTGATGCATGGCAGTATCCGGTTTTTTCACCCCAGTCGGTGTATCAATCTACCTGTGTTTTACCCATAAAAGAGGTTTTATTGACCCCTGGAGAACATTGGGAAACAAGCTTTCAGCTTTCATTCGAAAAAGTGTGAAACCCTATAGGCTTTAGCTTGACATATCATGCACTGGTCCCTATAGTAACAAAATTATGAAGCGACGATTAGTAACCTCCGCATTACCATATGTGAATAATGTTCCCCACCTGGGAAACCTGATTCAGGTGCTTTCAGCTGATGTGTTCTCCCGTTTTTGCCGGCTCCGCGGTTACGATACCCTCTATGTATGCGGTACCGATGAATATGGTACAGCTACCGAAACCAGAGCTGCCGAAGAAGGGATTAGTCCCAGGGAGCTCTGTGATCGGTATCACTCGTTACATAGGGCTATTTATACGTGGTTTAATATAGCCTTTGATAAATTTGGCCGGACTTCTACGCCCATACAGACAGAAGTAGTCCAGGATATCTTTACAAAATTGGATGCCCAGGGCTTTATCGTAGAACGAACCATTGAACAGCTCTTTTGCGAACAATGTAACCGCTTCCTGGCGGATCGTTATGTTCGCGGTGTATGTCCTCATTGCGGTTATCCCGATGCCCGGGGCGACCAGTGCGAACATTGCGGAAAGCTTCTTGAACCGACTGAATTAAAGGAAAGCCGCTGTTCCACCTGTGGTTCCCAGCCGCGGTTAAAGTCTACTAAACATCTTTATATCGATCTTCCCCGTATCAAGGACCGGCTGGAAGCCTGGATTGCTGAAGCTTCTGTGAAGGGATTCTGGGCGAATAATGCGATTCAGATGACGAACGCCTGGATCCGGGATGGACTCAAGGAACGGGCTATTACCCGGGATCTAAAATGGGGTATTCCGGTTCCAAAACCTGGTTACGAAGACAAGGTGTTCTATGTTTGGTTTGATGCTCCAATTGGTTATATTTCCATTACAGGGAATTTAGCCGCCGATCAGGGTGAAGATTGGCGTGCCTTTGTACAGGACTGGTGGAAAAATCCAGAGGAAGTCGAGCTTTTCCAGTTTATTGGAAAGGATAATATCCCCTTTCATACGGTCATTTTCCCCTCCAGTCTTCTCGGTACAGGCGAAAAGTGGACCATGCTCCACCATATGTCCAGCACAGAATATTTAAACTATGAGAGCGGTAAATTCTCAAAATCAAAGGGTGTCGGTGTATTTGGCTCCGATGCGATGGAATCTGGTATCCCTGCTGATATTTGGCGATTCTATATTTTTTATAACCGGCCTGAAAAAGCAGATGCTCTCTTTACCTGGAAGGATTTCCAAGAAAAGGTAAATGGAGAACTGATCGGGAATCTTGGTAACCTGGTGAACCGAACCCTATCTTTTGTCACCCGATACTACGATGGCAGGATCCCAGAAGGGAAACCTAACCCGGAATTCTGGAATACCGTTCTGGCCTATGAAGAATCTGTTCGGGAAAAACTGGAACGGGCTGAACTGAGGGATGCCTTCCGTACCGTTTTTGAGCTTTCTTCCTTTGCGAATAAAACATTCCAGGATGGCGAGCCATGGAAGACAAGAAAGGAACAACCCGAACTGGCGGCAAACCTCATCCGTGATCTTTGCTATGTGGTTCGGGATTTAGCCATTCTTATTCATCCCTATATTCCCGGCAGCGCGGAAAAACTGGCCGCTTTCTTTGGCTTAAGTATTGGTAAAGATGGCCTTTCCTGGCAGGATTTGGGAAAATTGGAAGGCCTAGAGCGAGTTTATAATTCTGAGGTACTCTTTAATAAGCTGGAAGATGATTTTATACAGACCCTCCGGGAGCGATACTCAGGAAGTCAGAAAGAAAGGTCTGAACGTGAAAAGGAACAATCCATGGATGCTACAGAAAAATCAGAAACACCTATAACAGCAACAACTACTGCACCCGAAACTAATGAATCTGGGGCTGAAAAATTTGCCCGCCTTGTCGATCTTCGGGTGGCAAAAATAACCCACATTGAACGGCATCCCAAGGCGGATAAACTCTATATCGAAACCCTGGATCTTGGTGGAGAAACACGGACCATCGTTTCGGGTCTGGTTCCCTATTACAAGGAAGAAGAGCTGCTGGGCAAACACATCGTGGTAGTGTATAACCTTAAGGCTGCTAAATTACGGGGTGTAGAAAGCAAGGGCATGCTGCTCGCCGCATCTGCCAAACAGTCTGATGGCTCAGAAATGGTGGAAGTCCTTGATGCTGGTTTTGCAGAACCAGGGAGCAGAGTACAGATTGGAACTATTCCTTTAGCAGCGGCCCCTGCAGAAATCGACATAGATACCTTTTTCTCCATGCCCATTGTTGCAAAGGATGGGGCTATTCTGGTTGACCAGCAACCGCTAACCTGTAATGGAACACCCCTTACTACTAATCGGGTTCTCCAAGGTGAGGTTGGTTGATGCCCGATGCGGCAATTTTTAATGTTCGCTCCGTTGTTCCGACCGATTTAGGTCGTTGCGACGGGGCTAAGAGCTTCCTGCAATCCGGTTTTTGGGGAAGTTTTAAGGCCCGTTTTGGCTGGAACGCCCGGTCTTTCCTGATAGATTGGGGGGAGGGTGGTAAACTCCCCCTCCTGGTAATCAGGCGGCGTCTTGCTCCGGGAGTTTCCTTTGCCTATGTACCCTTGGGACCGGAATTACCGAGCAATTTCCCCGACTCCGATACAGCTCGACATGAAGCCCTTGTTGAGCTTGCCAAGCTCCTGCAAAAAGAACTGCCCCATGACACAGCTTTTATCCGTTTTGATCCGCCCTGGTTCACCGTTGGAGAATCCGCCCATCCACCCCTATTGTCCGCCCCATTTATCAGAGCAGGGGCCGATGTGCAGCCCCCTGATACGGTTATAATCGATCTTAATCAGGAAGACGAAGCCATACTGTCCGCTATGAAACCGAAATGGCGGTATAATATCAGGCTTGCAGAAAAAAAAGGGGTTACCGTTACCCGGCAAGATGAAGCCGGTTTAGAGACCTTTTATGAACTTTATAAAACGACCGCAAAACGGGATAAAATAGCCATACATGGGCTTGAGTATTATCGCACCCTCTTTCAGCACAGCCGGGAATATAGGGATGGCAACCAGGATATTCGGCTGTATGTGGCAGAGCACGAAGGGGAAGCCCTGGCTGCAATCATAGTGCTCTTTCGCGGAGAAGAGGCTACCTACCTGTATGGAGCTTCCTCAGACACAAAGCGTAATCTCATGGCCCCCTATGCCCTCCAGTGGAAGGCTATGCAGGACGCCCGGGCACAGGGCTGTCTCCGTTATGATCTCTTTGGAATTCCCCCTGAGGAAAACCCTCTGCACCCTATGGCAGGACTTTATCGTTTTAAAACAGGATTTGGCGGCATTATCATACATCGGAGCGGCAGCTGGGATTATGCCTATAAACCCCTGATAACTAAGGCCTTTCGATTTGCGGAGGCTTCCCGTAAAAAAATACGTTCAATTCGAAAGGCAATACGTTCCCTGAGACGGGGACAGTAAACGAGGACCCTATGAATTTAGAAGCCTTTATTCTTGGCACCGGCGGCATGATGCCCCTCCCGAATCGATTCCTTACATCGGTGCTTTTGCGCAGGGAAGGGGAACTCTTCCTGTTCGATGGCGGCGAGGGAACCCAGGTATCTCTCCGTAAATTAAATTTACGGTGGAAAAAAATCTCCGCTATTTTTATAAGCCATACCCATGCAGACCATGTAACTGGTCTGCCGGGAATACTCATGCTGTCTTCGCAGGTAGACCGGGATGATCCCCTTACCATTATAGGCCCTCCCAAGATCGCCGAATATATTGAATCGAGCCGCCGGGTGCTTGATATGTACATCAACTATGAAATAGTGGTTAAAGAGATAACCGAGCCTGGTATCGTGTATGAGGGAGAGGGCTTTCATATTAGGGCCTTCCCCTTACGGCATACTAAACCCTGTGTCGGTTATGTGTTTGAAGAAGATGAACGGCCCGGGGCTTTTCATCCGGAAAAGGCTGAGGCCCTCAAGGTTCCCCGGGGGCCCTTATGGTCAAAACTGCAAAGTGGCGAGCCGGTGCTTAACAGTGATGGAATCATTGTTTATCCAGAACAGGTACTTGGAGAAAAACGGAAGGGCAGAAAATTTTCCTATGTTACGGACACCCTTGCCTTCCCTGAGATAGCCCAGGAAGTAGCCAATTCGGATCTTTTTGTCTGTGAAGGCATGTTCGAACGGGATTTGCTTGAAAGTGCAAAGGAAAAAAAACATATGACCGCTGAGCAGGCAGCGCAAATCGCCGCTCATGCAGGGGGGATAAAAAAATTAGCCCTGATTCATTATAGCCCCCGCTATACGGAACATAACTTAAAACAGCTTCTAAAAGAAGCCCAGGCAATCTTCCCCGAAACGGTGCTTTCCCGGGATCGGGCCCTATTTCCCATTGAGTATGAAGATTAAAAAATGTATTCCCTACATGTAACCATTTGATAATCAATTTTTTTCTTATCTTTTAGGATAGGAGAAGCTACATGATAGAAGTGCATCAACTGTCAAAACGGTATGGTACTGTACAGGCAGTCCGTGATGTGTCCTTCCAGGTTGGAACAGGACAGGTTATAGGGCTGTTGGGACCAAATGGGGCCGGTAAGACTACCATTATGAAAATCCTTACGGGTTACCATTATCCAACTTCGGGAAGCGCCCTGATAGACGGTTTATCCGTAGAGGAGTACCCCGAGGAGGTTAAAAAGAGGATTGGATACCTTCCGGAAAATGCTCCATCCTATGGCGACTTAAGTCCTCTGGAGTATTTATCCTTTGTTGCCGAAGCCAGGGCAATTCCGAAAGATAAAAGAGCAAGCCGCATAAAACAGGTAATGGATCAGTGCTCGCTGCAGGAAGTAAAAAATAAATCGATAGAAACCCTCTCAAAGGGATACCGGCAGAGGCTCGGCCTTGCCCAGGCTATTTTACATGATCCGGCAATTCTTATTTTAGATGAACCGACCACTGGTCTTGACCCTAATCAAATACTCGAAATAAGGGCGCTTATCAGGGAACTGGGAAAGAGCAAAACAGTTATTCTTTCCACCCACATCCTTCAGGAGGTGGAAGCGGTGTGTTCCCAGGTTATCATCATTCATCAGGGGCGTATCGCGGCCCAGGGGACAAGCGCAGAAATTGGAAGGACCCTCAAAGGCCAGGATAGCTGGCACCTGGAATTAAGAGGCAATCTGAGCGAAGCGCTACCCGAACGCTTTGTTTTCAATAATGTGTCTTTTATTGTCCAGAACCAGAAACGGCTGGAGAACGGGAACCTATTTATTAAGATCAGTCATATTGATGAACCTGCAATGGCCAACGTAAGCCCCCATGCAATTGGCGAAACCCTCTTTGATTGGGTTGTTGCCCAGGGGTATAAGCTGACCCATATGGAACACCAAAAAGTAAGTTTGGAAGACATCTTTGTTCAACTTACAAAGGAAGGATGACACACATGAAAGGTCTTTCATCACAATCTATAGCACTTGCCAAAAAAGAGCTCTATTCAGCCCTCAACAGCCCCGCAACCTATGGTGTATGGGCATTTTTTTTGCTTTTTAACAGTATCACCTTCTTTTATCTGCAAAAGTTCTTCAGTCTCGATTCGGCCACCCTCAGGCCCTATTTCTCAGTGATTCCCCTGGTCTATACCTTGCTTATTCCAGCCATCACCATGAAAAGCTGGGCTGAGGAGCGAAAGACCGGGACCGCAGAACTGCTACTAACCATGCCCTTTTCTGAGTGGGATCTGGTGTTAGGAAAATTCTTATCTTCCCTGATGATACTTGTCATCGCTCTCGTCCTTACTCTGGGAGTTCCTTTCAGCCTCTTCCCCCTCGGGGATTTTGATGGGGGCGTCATCATCAGCGAATACGTCGGTGCCCTGCTTTTAGGAATGGCCGCTGTTGCTTTGGGCCAGCTTTTTTCTTCCCTGGCAAAAAACCAGATTAGCGCCTTTCTTGGAGGCGTGGTAGTTCTACTTGCAGTCATGCTGCTTAATCAGCTTACCAGTCTTATGGATTTGCCTAAGATTCTAGCAGATATTTTAAATTACCTATCCCTGGCCTTCCATTTTGAAAGTTTTGCACGGGGCATACTGGATAGCCGTGACATTCTGTTTTTCATCCTGGTTACCCTTTTATTTCTCTTTATTAATACCAGGGTTTTGCTCTTTCGGAAATGGAGTTAGGTTATGAAAAAACATCAGGCGATCATTATTACTCTGCTTACCCTGCTTGTGCTGATGCTGGGCATATTAAATGCACAGCGGCTCTATATCCGATTTGATATAACCAGGAATAAATCCTACACACTCTCAGAGGTGTCTAAGAACCTCTATAAAGAGATTCCCGAACAGGTGACTATCACCTACTATGTATCGGATAAATTGGCAAAAATGCATCCAATCCCCGGAGAAATCCAGGATCTGCTGCAAGAATATGCGGCCCAGTCAAAGGGGAAAATTCGCTTTTTTGTAAAGGATCCGGTCAAGGCCGGTGTTGCCGTCTCTGTAGAACGGCTTGGCATTCAGCCCCAGCAGATACAAACCGTTGAACAGGACCAGGCCAGTGTGGCCACCGTATATACGGGTATCGTCATTCAATACCTGGACAAGACCGAGGTTCTGCCGGTAGTTTTTTCACTGGATACCCTGGAATATGATCTGACTTCCCGTATCAGGACCCTGGTCAAGGATACGGAGCGGGAAGTGGGCGTTCTCGTCGCCGATGCGGATAAAAGCTGGACCAACGATTATCAGTATGTGGACAGGGTGCTTAAAAATGCTGGCTACAAGGTGCGCCAGATTTTTAAGGGTGATGAAATCCCACAGGGCCTTTCAGCCCTCTTTGTATTCGGTGGTGCAGAAGATTTAGATGATTGGGACCTCTATCGTCTCGACTATTATCTGCAGAGGGGGGGCAAAATACTCTTTGCTGTGGATGGAGTTTTTGTCGATTCCCGTTCTAATTTGCAGGCCCGCCCTGTACAGGACAAGGGTTTGCTCCGTATGCTCGAAACCTATGGTGTCCGCTTAGAAAATCAGTTGGTGCTGGACAAGGCTAATCTCACCATTCCCTATCAATCGATGAGCATGTCCGGCATGGTACAGGTAAAATTAGTGCGCTATCCCCATTGGGTGGTAGTTCTCCCCCAGAACGCCAACAGTAAACATCCATTGACCGCCCGTTTTGATGGTCTTGACCTGTTCTGGGCAAGTCCCTTGACGGTAAATCCACCATCGGGGGTGAGTGGGGACTATCTTTTTACGAGCACAAAAGAAGCCTGGCTCATGACCAAAGACTTTATCACCAATCCGGATATGGAAGCCATATTTACCAGCGATGCCAGCAAAACCAAGGGCCAGTATACCCTGGGAACCACTCTTAAAGGTACTTTCCCCAGCTTTTTCAAGGGGAAACCAAAGCCAATCAAAGAGGGTTCTAAGGATATGCTTCCCGAAATGCCAACTGTGGCGAGTGAAGGCCGGCTCATTATTATAGGAGACAGTGAATTCCCGACTTCCTTGGTACAGTATACCAACAGTAACCAGAACCTGGAATTCCTTGTGCAGGCCGCAGATTGGCTAGGTAATGATAACGATATCTTATCAATACGGACAAGGCTCCCGGCTTCTGCCCGATTAAACAAAATAAGTGACCCCATTGAACGGGCCCGCTCAGCACTAATGGCTCAGCTCATCAATGTGGTGCTGATTCCCCTCCTTGTCCTGATATACGGGGTATACCGGACCCTGAGAAGAAAAGCAAAATTACAGTCCCGGGAGGCTCGCAATGCAATATCAGCGTAAGGTACAAATACTCATTTCTCTCATCGTCATCCTTTCCCTGACCTTGCTAGGCTCCATTCTATTTAATACCGAAGCACGCCTAATGCGTCAGGCTACCGGAGTCTTGTTGGATTCTAATAAACTTAAAACTATCACGAAAATAGAGATACAACAGCCAGAAATGCCCCCCTTAAGCTTTCTAAAAAGAACCGGTCAATGGTATGCGGTTCGGGATGGGAAGGAATATCCTGCAAAAAACGACCGTATAGAGGATTTCTTAAAACCCTATGGTGAACCTCACCTGTTACCTCTGCAAGCATCCTCTGCCCAGGCCCATGAGCGTCTTGGCCTCGGACCTAATGCTGCAAGCCGGGTAACCCTGTGGTCCGAAGGTACTGAAAAACCACTTCTGGATATATGGTTTGGTTCAATGGATGCAACAGTTAAGAATATCTATTTCAGACTTGCAGATACCGATACGGTACAATCGGTAGAGGATAACTTCAGTTCATATATACAAAGCAGTCCCCAGTCATGGTATGATCTCAGGTTATTTCCCCAAACGGGGAACCAGGGTATAAAACCGG
>Ga0208461_1000888_pt1 | contig 28109 bp, 22 predicted proteins | sample AD_JPNTR4_MetaG_FD_184448 | JGI IMG/M metagenome (GOLD analysis project Ga0208461, IMG submission 184448) | Active sludge microbial communities of municipal wastewater-treating anaerobic digesters from Japan - AD_JPNTR4_MetaG (SPAdes) (version 2) | ecosystem: Engineered > Bioreactor > Anaerobic...
CCGATTACTGTAACCTTTTTCATCGCTGTTCTCCTTGTGTTTTGCACCTCTGAGTGCGTGTTTACGGTTTCCGGCATTTTGCCAGAAAACCTTTCACAAGGAGAACAGCCTTCTCATCTTACCTCAACGCTCAAGTTATGGACGACTGACAGGAGAGACTCTGCGATATGCCTTTTGAATTCAACCAGAAAAAAGCGTTTGTGTGCGATCTTGACGGTACGCTGTTCATGGGGCCGCACCCGATCGAGCCGGCGGTCCTCTTTGTGATCGATGCCTGCAAGAGCCGTCGTTTTGATTTCTATTATCTGACCAACAACACCTCGAAAACGCCAGAGGCGTATCTCGAGAAGATTGGCGGGGCGGGGATTCCAGTTGTCGAGGAGCAGATTCTGACACCGTTGACCACCTTGGAAAACTACATCCGCGAACGGGACTATCACTCGGTATACCTGGTCGCCAGCGAGGCGGTGACCGCCTTCCTGCAGGGGCGGATGCCTGACGTTGTGTTCGAGTTCGCCCCGGAACGGAATCAATTGATGGCGCTGACGTTTGATCAGGAACTGACCTACGAAAAGCTGCGCCGTCTGGCGGTGCTGCACAATGCGCGGCCGGAGCTTGACTTCGTCGCCACGCATCCCGACGCCTGTTGCCCGAGTGAACATGGTCCGATCCCGGATGTGGGCGGCATGTTGGCGCTCCTCAAGACCACGAATGGTATGGTGCCCACGCAGGTGTTCGGCAAACCCTCGCCAACTCTCATGGATCCGGTGTTGCAGCGTTTCACGCGTGACGAGATCGCGGTGGTCGGCGATCGGCTCTACACGGACAAGGCTATGGCGGACTGCGCGGGAGTGGATTTTGTCTGCGTGCTTTCCGGCGAAACCACGCGTGAGGATCTGGCTGTTTACACCGGTACGCCGCCGGCCGTGGTGGTGGAGCAGTTTGGCGAGATCGCGGCGATGGGCGAGTGGCGCCGGTAAGGCGAGCCGCACTCTGTGGATCGTGAGAGGAAGAAGGAGAAGGGCGATGCGATCACGTATCAAACCGGATCGACGCGGGCGCGCGCGGCCTTTTTCTCGCTGTGCTTGCGCTTCTCGTCAAGCATCCGTGCCTTCTGGCGGCGCGAGCGGCGGCGTTTCTGACGGCGGATTTTCTCCATGGCTTGACGGCGCGCGGAAAGCTCACTTTGCGTGCGCTCCAAAATCTTTTCCGCCAGTTCGCGGCGCGCGATCCAGCGGTTCATCTCGCGCGAGCGGTGGAGCCCACATTTAACCGTCAGGCCGCTGGGCGCGTGATAGAGGCGAACAGTCGATGAGGTCTTGTTGGTCTTCTGTCCGCCGGGGCCTGAGCCCAGGATGAACGACTCTTCAAGATCCTCCTCGAACACCGAGGCCAAAGCCATGCGCGCTTTGATCTTTTCTAGGGTTTCCGGGCTGAGCAAAATAAACTCCTCTTACCTGATGTCTGATTCCTCACCTTTTCTCAATGGTCGGCAAGTGCCCAACGCAAGCAGGCCATAAAACGTATGCTCGGCGTCTCCTTGTACGGCCGTGGGAGATGCACCGAACAGACCATCGTCCAGCCAGCACGCCTCGATGAAAGCCAGATCCCGTTCTCGCGTGGCATCCGGGTGCTGCACCTGCTCCGTCTCGGCAACGCATCCCAGCGCGAACCGCGTTACCGCAGTGGCCAGCAAGTCGGCCTGCGCACCGGAGGCGGAGGCGAATCCGCCGCCCGCGCATTGCCGCTCCTTCAACGCGACACGCATACCGGGTGCTGACGCTCCAGCCAGTGTGGCCAGAACGAGCCCCGCAGCGAGTCGCGGCGTGGGCAGTCGTGCGGCCCTGTCCGACTGAAAGAGATCCTGCTGGCCCCACCACGCGACGCGTGCCATCCAACGCGGCACCTTCCGTGCCGCGAGGCATCTCAAAAAGGAGGCGTATACCCCGCGTGTGTCGCCGCGCATCAGCGACAGGACGATCACCCCATATGACGTGTCGCGCACGGTTCGGCTTTCGCAGGCCAATAGCAACGCGGCACACTGTGCATCAATCGCCCGCGTCGCATGACGGTGCGCGGCCATGTACGCGCATAGGTTGTCGCGGTCATATGGTACGCCGAGGGCCCGCAGGCAGAACCAAGCGAACAGGGTGAAGTAGGGATCGGAACGGCCATCCAGGCCCGCGAATCCCCCGTCATCCCGTTGCAACGCTTGCAACGCGCCGCACAGCGCCTCACGCGCTGCAGCGGTGAGTCCCTCCGCGCCGCGCGCAGCGGTCGCCTCCATCGCCTGGAGCACATTGATCATGCGTTTCAGGTGCAAAGGCGGAGCCGGCGCGTCGGGAGCGCGGGCGTTTGTTCTCCGCCCGCCGCAATAGGTTATTTGAAAAGCTTCTTCAGGCTCTTGGCGGCGTCCTTAGCCGCGTCAGATGCGCCACCGGTCACACCCTTGATCGCATCGCCAGCGCCTTTGGCCGCATCTTCAGCGGATTTCACCGCGCCAGCCGCTGCATCCGTCGCACCTTTGGCCGCGTTAGACGCCGCGCCGCCGACTCCCTTGAGCAGATCACCCGCTGCACTGGCCGCGCCGGTCACGGCTTGGGTCAGGCCGCCCAGGATACCATTGATGACCTCGGTCAGCGCATCCACAGCCGAGGCGCCGCCCGACGACTTGCCGATGTCGCGCACGGTCACCGACGGCAGCGGAATGGTAAGGGCTTTGCCCATAGTCATACCCGAAGAGAACGACACTTTGGCGTTCTTCAGCGAGAACTCTTCGATCACGACCTTCTTGCCGGGCTTCTTCTCTTTGTCGGTTTGCTTCTTCTCCTCTTCGGAGGCCTTTTTGGCATTCGCCATCATGGCGTCAAAATTGGACTTGCCGTCTTTGCTTTCATACGAAATGGCCGGGGCATCGATCTGGATCTTGCGCACCACGATCGTGTCGCTCATGAGTGATCGCATGTTCAGGCCGACCTCAACATAATCGACGGCAAAGGCATCCTTGTCAGAATAACCCTGCGGGTTGCCGACCTTGACCTGCGACACGGTGAGACTGCCCGCCAACGGGTTGAGCTTGACGTCGCCGACCGAGACCGGCACCCCCAACGCCTTGGGGCCGCCAACCGAGGCGGCCGTCTTGACGATCGGCCCGATGGTCATTGGCAGCGTCAGTACCGCCACCACCAGCAGCGCCACGACCGCGATCACAACCCACATCAGAATCTTGCCGAGCTTTTTCATAACGGCCCCTCTCTTTCGCATCTCATCGGTGAACCGGCAGAGCCGAAAGGGCCGGGGATCCGCATCCCGGCACCTTCGGCTCACGGATCTTCCGTGTCCAGTTACACGGTGTAGGTCGAAGCGGCGGTATTACCACCACTCTCCGTCCAGATATGATGGTAGAACTCGCCGCGCGGCTTGTCAACACGTTCATAGGTGTGCGCGCCGAAGTAGTCACGCTGCGCCTGGAGCAGGTTCGCCGGCAGGCGGGTGCTGCGGTAGGCGTCGAAATAGTTGAGCGCGGTGCTCATGGCCGGCACCGGGATGCCAAGATCGACGGCGGTCCTGATGACGGCGCGCCAGGCGTTCTGGGCTTTGGCGACGGTTTTCTTGAAGTACGGGTCGAGCAGCAGGTTGGCGAGCTGCGGATCGGCGTCGAAGGCCTCCTTGATCTTGCCAAGGAAACGGGCGCGGATGATGCAGCCCTGACGCCAGACCAGCGCGATCTCACCGTAGTTGAGGTCCCACTTGTACTCCTTGGCCGCGGCGCGCAGCAACTGGTAGCCTTGCGCGTACGAACAGATCTTCGAGGCGTAGACGGCCTGCTCAAGCTGTTTGACGAAAAGCTTCTTGTCGACCTCGACTTTCGCGGTCGGCCCCTTCAGCAGCTTGGACGCGGCGACGCGCTCCTCCTTGATGGCCGAGAGGCAACGCGCGAAGACCGCCTCGGCGATCTGCGGGATGCCGATACCCAGGTCGAGGCCGGCCTGCGAGGTCCATTTGCCGGTGCCCTTCTGGCCGGCCGTGTCGAGAATGATGTCGACGATCGGCTTGCCGGTCTCCTCGTCGGTCTGCGAGAGGATGTCTGCCGTGATCTCGATCAGGTAGCTGTCCAGATCGCCCTTGTTCCACTTGGCGAAGACCTTCTGCATCTCCTGGGCGGACATGCCGAGACCGCGCGCCATCAGGTCGTACGCCTCGCAGATGAGCTGCATGTCGCCGTACTCGATGCCGTTGTGCACCATCTTCACGAAGTGGCCGGCGCCGTCGCTGCCGATCCAGGCGCAGCAGGGCGTGCCGTCATCCACCTTGGCCGCGATATCCTGGAAGATCGACTTCACATGGGGCCACGCCTTGGCGTCGCCGCCGGGCATGATGGCCGGCCCCTTAAGTGCGCCTTCCTCGCCGCCCGAGACACCCGTGCCGATGAAGCGCAGACCCTTCTCGGCCAGATACTGGGTGCGCCGGATGGTGTCCGGGAAGTAGCTGTTGCCGCCGTCGATGATGATGTCGCCCTTCTCCAGCACTGGCAGCAGCGCTTCGATCGTCTGGTCCACAGCCTTGCCGGCCTTGACCATGATCATCACGCGGCGCGGTTTCTTGAGGCTAGCCGCCAACTCCTGCAGGGAGTGGCAGCCGATCAGACGTTTGCCGGCGCCGCGGCCGTTCACGAAGGCGTCAACCTTCTCGACCGTGCGGTTGAAACAGGCCACGGTGTAGCCCTTGCTCTCCATGTTCAAAATGAGGTTTTCGCCCATCACCGCGAGGCCGATGAGCCCGATGTCTGCTTTGGTCGCTTTCTTTGCCATGGTATTTTTCCTTTTTTCGAGGGATTCGAGGGAATCGAGGGAATCGAGGGAATCGAGGCTCGAACCCATCGAATCTTTCGATTCCCTCGATTCTTTCGAAAAAACCGTCCGTGGCCGTCACACGCCGCTGTACGCCGCGAACCCGCCGTCGACCGGCACGACCACGCCGGTCACAAAGCCGGCCGCCTGGTCCGAGACCAGCCACAGCAGCGCGCCGATCAAGTCCTTCGGCTCACCGAAGTGGCCCATCGGCGTGTGCGCCAGAATCTTTTCCGAGCGCGGGGTCGGACTCCCGTCCGGATGGGTCAGCAGCGCACGGTTCTGGTCGGTCAAAAAGAAGCCCGGCGCGATCGCGTTGACGCGGATGCCGGCCTTGGCCATGTGCACCGCCATCCACTGCGTGAAGTTGCTGACCGCCGCCTTGGCCGCGCTGTAGGCCGGGATCTTGGTGAGCGGGCGGAAAGCGTTCATCGAGGAGACGTTGATGACCACGCCCGAACGGCCCAGAGCCATCTTTTTGGTGAAGGCCTGGGTCGGCAGCAGCGTGCCGAGGAAGTTGAGGTTGAAGACGAACTCGATCCCCTTCGGATCAAGGTCGTAGAAGGTCACGAAATCGCGGTTTTCCTTGAGCAGGTCGTCGGGGTTCAGATACTCCATCGCCGTGGTGCCCTTGGGATGGTTGCCGCCCGCGCCGTTGATCAGGATCGAAACCGGGCCAAACTTTTCCTCGATCTGCGCGTTGGCCGCTTCCAGGCTCGCCTTTTCCAGCGCGTTGCAGGCCACGGCCATGGCCTTGCCGCCCGCCGCCGTGATCTCGTCCGCCACGCGCTGCGCGGACTCCAGCTTGAGGTCCGCCACGGCCACCGCCGCGCCGCACTCGGCCAGGGCCTTGGCCATCGCGCCGCACAGCACGCCGCCGCCGCCGGTCACCACCGCCACCTTACCGTTCAAATCCACCTTGAATGGAACTGCCATCTTGTTTTTTCCTTTCGCCTTTACTTTACTCGTAACAACGTTTGAATGATCGTCAGGGTTTCTGTCCTAAGCGGGGAGCAATCCTTCCTGATTAGGCACTCATGCCGAATCGCAAGTCCGCATTTTGACGTGACGATATACAGCCGTCGCTGGATTTTCACGAAATCCGAACTGATATTCGGGTCTGCAGCGTCTGGCTCTCAGCTTAGGCTTTTTGTCTTTCCTTAACATGCCTACTGCTGAAACCGCTCCCGCACGGACCAAAGACCGAGCGCGGGGTTGCTGATGTAAAAGATCTCCTCGCCGTCGGGCATCACATTGTAGCCGTCTTTCAAAGTCTCGGGATTGTAGCGGGCCGTCATCTCCTTCAGGTCGGCGTAGGTGAAGCCCGCGCCCTCGATCTCCGCGCGCGTCAGATGCCCCGGCGCGTAGGTGATGGTGAAGCGGCTTTCGGACGAGCCATGGATCAGGTGCGCCGCCGCGCCCAGGTTCTCCTGCAGGTCGGCGTTGGCCTTGACCGCTTCGAGCGTGCGCGGCGTGCCGAAGTAACCGTACTTGCGGATCAGCGCGTCGATCTGGGCATCCTCGCCGAACTCCTTCACGCCCGGCGCGAGGATCAGCAGCTCGCCGCCGTCGGCCATCGCCATGCGCGTGCGGTAGACCGCCTTGTTGCCCAGCCAGGTGCTCTTGAACTCGGCGGGGTCCAGATAGACCACGCACTTCTTGAAGGGTTTCGGCACCATCTCGAAATTGACCTCGAGCGCCAGCGCCGAGGCCTTGTTGAAGACCTCGATGTCGTCGCCGACGTAGAGCCCGCGCAGCGCCATGCCGCCGTCGTCGGCGCGGCCCACGACCGTCTGCACGTACACGGTCTGCGGCAACAGGTGGCCGAAGTGGTCGGAACCGTAATTGAAGAGCTTGCGCACCGGCGTGTCGGCGCGGCCCATGATGCGCTCCATGCCGTAGACCGCGCCCACGAAGTGGCTGCGGTTGATCGCCACAGAGCCGCCGGTCCCGACGAACAGGTTCTTGTTGTAGTTGGCCATGCCGATCACCTCGTGCGGCACCACCTGGCCGATCGAGAGGATCAGGTCGAAGCCGCCCTCGACCAGCAGCTTGTTGACCTGCACCGGCCAATCAAAATCCAGCTTGCCTTCGGTGATCTCACGCACGTAATCCGGCGGCACGGTGCCCAGCGTGACCACGTCATTCCGCCAATCGTGGGGCTTGAACAGGTCGAGCGGCATCGCGCCGAACATCTCGCGGATCTGCGTTTCGGTCATCGGCGAATGGGTGCCGAGGGCGGGCAGCACGGCGGCCAGCCGGTCACCGTAATACTCCCAGGCATACTGGGTCAGCAGCCCGGCCTGCGAATGAAAACGGGTGAAGTCAGGCGGCAGCACCAGCACGCGCTTGCGCGGCCCCAGGGCATCCAGAGCGGCGAACAGCGTCTGCTTCATCTGCGGCCGGTCGAGCGTCTCGCGCGCTCCGCCGCGGGCAACATACACCATAGTGGCGAATCCTTCCTTAAAAAACCTGCTGTCAGTTTCTCACATTGGCCGCACCAAATCAAGACGAGGGAAAAATGGTGTAAAAAAGCAACACGCGCGGCGTGCCCGCCGCGCGTGCCAATCTCGAAGATGAGAGTCGTCCGTCAGACTCAGTTCGAGCCGCGCCCCTTGACCCCGGCCGCCTTGTCGGCGTTGGCCTTGGCCTTCTCGTGCGGACGCAGCGCGCGCACCGCCGCGCCGGCCTTCCACATTTCGGACTCGCGCATCTGCTTGAGCTCCGCGTCAAGCTTCTGCTTGTAGTCGTCAGTGCCGCAGACCTTGATGACGTGGCGCGCCTCTTTCTGGCTCTTCACGGCCTCGTACAGCGCCGTGAAGACGGGCAGCGTCGCCTTCTTGAACTTCGGCTTCCAGTCGAGCGCACCGCGCTGCGCCGTGGCCGAGCAGTTCGAGTACATCCAGTCCATGCCGTTCTCATCCACGAGGCGGATCAGGCTCTGGGTCAGCTCCTCGACCGTTTCATTGAACGCTTCGGAGGGGCTGTGCCCGTTCTTGCGCAGCACGTCATACTGGGCCTCCATGATGCCGGCCAGCGCACCCATCAGCACGCCGCGCTCGCCGACGAGGTCAGAGGTGACCTCGTGATCGAAGGTCGTCGGGAAAAGATAGCCCGAGCCCACCGCGATGCCGATCGCCAGTGTGCGGTCGAGTGCCTTGCCGGTCGCGTCCTGCGCCACGGCGAAGCTGGAGTTGATGCCGACACCCGCCAGGAAGTTGCGGCGCACAGAGGTGCCGGAGCCCTTGGGGGCCACCATGATCACGTCCACTTCCGGTCCGGGCTTAACGCCCGTCAGCTTGTTGTAGACGTACCCGAAGCCATGAGAGAAATAAAGCGCTTTGCCGGCGGTCATGTAGGGCGCGATGCGCGGCCACACTTGCTTGATGGCGGCGTCGTTCACGAGCAACATGACGATCGTGGCCTTTTCGCAGGCTTCCTCGATGTCAAACAGCGTCTTGCCCGGCTTGAAGCCGTCCTTCACCGCGCGCTTCCAGTCGCCGGCGAAACGCTTGTCCTGGCCGATGATGACGTTGATCCCGTTGTCACGCATGTTGAGCGACTGCGCCGGACCCTGCACGCCATAGCCAATAATGGCGATGACTTCATCCTTGAGAACCTTCTGCGCCTTCTTCAAAGGATATTCTTTGCGTGTGACGACGGTTTCCACAACACCGCCAAAATCGATCTTCGCCATTTCAATTACTCCTCAGGTTATGAACTTCGCACCCGCTCTCCGTTCCGACAACGGCACAGCAGGACGAAAAACGGTTTCTCATCATAGCACCTTATGCCCGTGGCGCAAGTGCTTTGTTGCCAGACCCGCCAGCGCCGGCTTGTCGACACCCCCGTCGATGGGTTATCTTTCCCGCATGCCGATTTACGAATATGCCTGTTCTGTTTGCGGCCATGCCTTCGAGCATCTGGCCAGAACGCTCAACGCTCAACCTGCAACCTGTCCCGCCTGCGGCGCACGGAAACTGACCAAACAGCTTTCGACGTTCGCGCCGACGACAGCAGTTCCCAAGGCGTGCGGCGATTGCGCCGGCGCGCCTTCCTGCCCGGCTTCGCGCATGGGAGGCTGCGCGGGCGCTTGCGGTCTGCGGTGAAGCCGGTTCGTTACTCAAACACAATGCGATAGCCGAAGGCCTGCGCGTCGCACGCCAGCCGGAGCGTGTCGCCATCCTGCGACCACTCGGCCGCACGGGCTGCCGGGTGCTGGGCTTCCAGTGTCTCCACGGCCTTGACGCGTGCACGGGCGCCACCGAACGCGCTGAGTGTGATTTCCGCTTTGAACGGCCTGCTGCCGGGCAGCGGGATGAGTGTCCACGCACCACGCTCGCCATGCAGCAGCCGGAACGCGCCGTCCGTGGCGACAGGGCCAAAGTTGAGCCTCTTCCCGGCGATGTTCAATTCAAGGCTTTCGTTCTCATTCTCGGTTTCCAGCGTGAAGGTCCCGCTCGTGAACGTGTTCCCGCTCTTGGTGACGGTCATCACGCCGCCGCGGATACGGTGGCCGCCGTCGTTCACCCCGCGGATCGCCATGCGGTCGCCCGCACCGGGACGATAGAGGCCATAGCGAATGCGGTAATCGCCGGCTGGCAGCGACGCCGGTATGGCAAGGCGCGCGGTGGCCGTGAAGGTGCCTGCACGCTTGAAGGCCGCGGGATCCAATTGCATCGTCTGCTGGAAAGCGATCTGCTCGGCACCGCCATGCTTCGCTTGATCGTTGCAGATATGCAGGAAGGGCACATACCCCTCGATCGGCGGATTCAGCACGTTCCACTGGAATACCATGTCGAACACGCCATCACCAAGATACGTGCCCGATACGGTGGCAGACTCGACGTTCATGCGTGAGAGTGGGTTGGAGATCGGTCGCGCATCCGCAAAGTAGCTTTTCTCGGAACGGGCGAACCCCGCGCGCTGGCCGTCGAGCAGCACCACGCCGGCTTCGGCACGGGGGGTCTGCACATAGAAACCGTACTGCGGCAGCCTGAGACCATTGGCCACCGTCCACACCTGGTTGGAGCCACGGTTGGCCCAGACCTTGCAGTCGCCGCTGAAGACGGTGTGCTGCTGATAGATCGAATCGCCAAACCGGTGGCTTTCAAATGTCTCGGCAGCGAGTGCGGCGCACACGTCGTGCAGCAGCCAGTAGGTCATGACCGTGCGGCGCGAGAAGGGGCCGTCGCACATGGGGTTGCGCCCGCCCAGCACGGTGTTGGAGAGATAGTCGTCGCTGCCGTAACCGTGTTCCGGCCGGTTTTTCTTCTCCCAGTCCAGCGCGCTGTAACGCGGGCCTAGCCCGCCAGCAAACAACACCATTTTCCCGTGCGTGGCCATGTCGTGCCACGGCGTACGGTCCGACTCGCCGAACTCTTTCATCCAACGCGAAGCCGGAAAGTGGTCAGACTGACCTGCGTCGAGTGAGCCGATCAGGGCGTCGGTGCCGGCTTCGCTGATCATGGGGGCGCCCCGTTTGAGGATTGAGCGGCAGGTGTCAAAGGCGTCGCGCCACGCTTTCTGCGTGACATTCCTGTCATAAAAGACACCGGCGCGGTCATAGTAGTCGAAAGGCGCGATCGCGGTGAATACGTCGATAAACAGGCTGTCCGGCGCGAAGCCATCACGCATCAGCCGCATGTTGCCGGTCATCCATGGCGTGAAGGCGTGCGGTAGCCAGCGGTAACTCTGAGCGCGCCGCCCCTTGTTGTACCACGCCCGCACGGGCTTGCCATCGGCATCGAAGACGATGTGGTCGTAGCTGTATCCCTCCGCGTCGGGATAGAAATCGATGTAGTTGTCGTGCGGACAGAAGAGCATGCCGGCCTCTTGGGCAGCCTTGCGCATCTCGAGGAACGGCTCCAGTCCGCCGGCAGGGGGATAAATCTCGGGGAGCCGATAATCGTATCCCCAACGCTGCCATGCGTGCTTCACAAACACCGCGTCGGTGACGCCGTAGCGCGCCGCCTGCCGCAGACCTTCCGCCGCCTCCCGATAGTCGCCGCTCCATTGGTCGATGCACATACGTCCGCCCAAAGTCTTGAGCCCCGGCCCTTTTTCAAACCCGCACACGTCGCGGTAGGCACGTGCGGCGGCGAAGGCGCCCTGCGCGGACGGCACGAAAAAGAAGGCGGCATCGTGGTGTGTCTCCAGAGCGAAGCGCCGTGCCTCGGGAACATGAACCAGGCGGTCAGGGAAGATGTCGCTCGCCTGCACCAGGCTAAGTCCATTGGTGTAATCCGCACCGACATGGCGCGTGCTCAAGGAGAAACCCCCGCTGGTCAAGGTGAACGAGCCGGGATTTTCGATCACGTTGCCGAATCCGGCATACACGCGCCAGACCGGCAGTTGTGCCGCGCCGAGGCTGAGGCGCGTGAAGCGCGGCGTGCCGCGGCGGTCGCGCTGGACGCCCGGCATGTCCCACGCCACGCGCAGGGCGCCGCCCTCGGCCCAAAGGGTCGCGCGCACCGGCACCGTGCCATTGGGTGTCGCGACACGATGGATGACGCGCCACGAACGCCAGCCGCGCCGCGTCTCGACGGCGCGCACCGGCATGCCGTTCTCGACACCGCCGGCCGGGGCACCATCGATGTCGCATGCGAAGCCCCGGTAAATCAGGTCACGCGTGCCGTCGGAAAAGGCAAACACGCCATCGGTGAGCCCCTGCCGGCCGAGCGCCACCGCCGCGCCGAAGCGCTGGCCGCGGGCATCGAGCCGGAACGTGCCGGAACCGGCACCGAAACGGCTGGCGCATGCTTCGCGGGCGCGCGCCACGGCCGTCCGCTCAAGCGCCTGCCACGCCGCCTCGTCCGCCAGCGCGGGCAGGGAGCCGGCCGTCACCACCGGGTCGCCCCAGCAGCATTGGTCGCACGTTGTGTTGCCCTTGGGGCCCGGGCCGGTCCAGAGACGCAGCGTGATGCTCTGGCCGGCATAGGCGCTCAGATCAACCTGCGCGGGTTCCCACACTTTGCTGGCGCTGAAGCGCGAGAAGAGCTCGCGTGTTGTGCCGTCCGCCCCGGTCACGAAGACTTTGTGCTCGGTGCCGTCGCTGGGCGGCTCGGTGGGGGAGGAGTCGCGGATCGCCGTGAAAAAGTTCAGGAATGCGGGTTTGCCGGCCGGCAGCGCCAGCCGGAAATCGTTCCACGTTTCACCGGCGCCGCCGCGGTAAGGGGGGTGGACCATGAAGCCCGCACGCTCTATGCCGCCGCGCGTCACGCGGGCGCGGCTCATGTGCGTGCCGCTTTCGGCATCCGCGCCGGAAAAATTCACGCCGAGTTCGCGCGTCTTTCCGCGTTGCGAAATAAAGACCCGGTGATCCACCTTGGCATCGAGCCGCAGCACGCCATCGTTGAGCCGCACTTCGCGATGTTCGCAAGGCGCTGGTGTGTGAGCGGGCAGAACCGCATCGAAGATCGCAATCGGGTGTAGGACGGTCTCGCGACCGTCGAGTGTCAGGGCGAGGCGGGCGTGGATCGGATAAAGCGCGTTCAGGACCGTGGGCTTGGCCCTCGCCGTGCAAGAGACGGAGGCGCTTCGGCCCGGTTCGGCGTTCAACGTGAACGCATCATCGCCGACGATCTGCCAGTCATCGTTCAGCCAGACCTTGACGGTGCCGCCCACCGGCTCAGCGCGTTCGTTGACGAGTGTGACGGTGAAGGCGAGGGGCTGGTCGGCGGGAACCTTCTCGGCTTGGAAGCGCTCTGGAGTGGATTGTTCGACAAAGCCTTCGATACGGAGCGTCACGCCCTCCTGTTTGTCTGAAGGCGGCAAAAAGGCGAGTACGGCCTGCGCACAAAACAGGACAACGGCCGGCAAGGCACGAACGCGAAAACGTGTCATCATTAGATCCCCCTCGTCATAGAATGAACGGTCGGTATTGAAGCACAACGGCATGCGCTTTGCCACCGCAAACCGTTTACAGGGGCTTTTTCGGCAGGGTGCCGGGCAGCCCCAGCGCGGCATACTTTGGCCGCGCGAGATCCAGGCACTCGAGTTCCATCACGTCCTCTTCCCGGATGCCGATCGGCCGCAGATACCTGTGGCGGTCCGCCACGTCCTGGCCGTCCGTGCTGCCGGGAACCACCGGCATTCTGACTTCGAGCCTTGCCCGAGCTTCGACCAGCAGCTTCGCCTTGCGTCCGTCCGGCGTCGGCGCCGTGCAGTCGCCGAGTCGCCCGTGCCCGTCATGGAACCGGCCAGAGTAAAATTCATTGTGGTCTCCGCCGGCAGTCCTAACTTGCCGCCGGCCAGCACGAGGTCGTTGGTCAGGACTACGTGGCTGCCGACAACGAGGTCATGCGGACAGGCGAGCCACCCATCAACGTGATCTCCTTCTCGCCGCGATGGCAACATCCGTTGGCAGAGAAAGACCTGAAAGTCACGGATTCCCGAGCATTCATGGTACTTCCCTGCCCTGTCGCGCAGTGAGTGCCGAGTGCGGTCCTGGATGCCGAGGAGATGATGGCCGCGCCAACCATCTGTCTTCCGGCGCTTACAGGAAGACCTCTTGCTTGAGCAACTCGGACCGAAGGTCGGAGTAGGCGAGCAACCGCGGTGACGTCCCCTTGCGCACGGACAGGGCCGCGGCGACACCGGCCGCCTGCCCTGTGACGAAACACGGACAGATGAGGCGGAACGTGTCAATCGTGTCGCCCGCGCCCAGACAACGGCCCGCGCACAGGAGATTCTCCACCTTCTTAGGGACAATCGCCCGGTAGGGAACCGCCCAGGCGGCATGGGCACCGTCATGTCCGAACCAGCCGATCGTCTCGTCGCCCAGTTTGCCGTCCGCGATCATCTTTCGGTCAACGACGATTTCGGTATCGACGAGGCGTGTGGCCCGCGGGCCGATCTGGGAAGTGGTCGCCGCGATGTAGACTTCCTCCCAGCCCGGTGTCTTGCGCATCTCGCGCACTTCTTCCCACCAGAACTTCCGGAACTCGATTTCCGCGCGGGTCAATTCACGAACATCCAAGCCGTTTCCGGGACGGTCCAAGGGCGGAACACGGACATTTCCCCACCACATCGACTTGTTTGCGGTGTTCGAGCGTGTCGGCCATTTACGCGGCCGTCCTTCCGGCGTTTTTGCGCCTTCCTTGATGCGATCCATGTTCGCCAACAGCACGTCATGGCCGATGCTGTGGGTGATCTGCCGGTAGTCGCCGCCAGCCCGGAACAGCATGTCGGCGTCACCGCTGCAGTCGACGATCTGCTTCGCGAGAATGGCCTGCCGTCCCTGCTTCGACTCAAAGACGACACCCATCACCGTGTTTCCGTCCTGAATGACATCCACACCCCAGGAGTGGAAGAACATCTCGACGCCGGCTTCTTGAATCATCCTGTCCATCAGGTATTTGGCCCCTTCGGGGTCGACCGTCGGCTGCAGATTCTTCTTGTTGCCGGATTTCGCCGGTTCGAACGTCGATACGTCCGCCCCCATGGCATACGCACGGTGCATGAACTCGCTGCAGATCCCGCGGGTCACGAGCGTCCAGTCGCCCCCCGCCTCCTTGCGGCAGTCGGAGAGCATGATCAGAACCATACCGTTCGTGAAGAGTCCGCCGAGTGACCCATAGCGTTCCACAAGCGCGACTCTCGCACCTGCTCTCCGTGCCGCAATCGCTGCCGCAAAACCGGCCGATCCACCGCCGACGACAACGACATCCGTCTCGTGAAAGATGGGGATCCGATGGGCCGGTTCAATCACCTCGCCATTTTCAATTCGACAACTCGGCCCGTCCGTCATCGTGGGTTCGAGCGGGAAAATATTGCGCCCGAAGCTGGGATTCTTCGGGTCGCCGATTGACCCAGGTGGCAACTTAGACTTCAAGGCGACCGGTTCATCGCCCACAGCCTTTCCAGCCGCAAGCCCGGCAACTCCGATCCCCATGCGTCTTAAAAAATCACGTTTTGTAATCACAATCGCCTCCTTATGCTGGTGCCAGAGGGGGGACTCGAACCCCCACGACGGTTTCACCCGCCTGCGGATTTTAAGTCCGCTGTGTCTGCCATTTCACCACTCTGGCTTTGGTGGTGTGACTTCGCTTAGGGAGGTGCCAACCACATGGGACGCAATGTAACATGGATGACGCGGACGCTCAATATGGAATCGATGAGAGCGATTCAACGATTCAACTTTGTTGAAGGGTTGAAGCCGCACGCCGAGGAGGAATGAGGAGTTGGGGCCATCGAAATCGCTATCGGGATCGCTGTCGCTGCCGAAGGAACGCCGAATGGCACTCGGACACGAGAGATCGGATGTCTACCGGCTGGAGATCGGCTGCGTCGCGTGGGTCTACGAGATCGCTGCGCGGCGGGAGGGCGTCCATCGCGCGGCGCGGGACCCATGGCTGCGCGCCCGCCCATCGATACCGTTGAACATCGGCCTGCGGCGGAAACCCAATCGATCCCGATCCCGATCCCGATAGCGATTGGGATGAAGACAAGCCCCGACAACGCGGTGGAGGCGACGGGATACCGCCGCCTCACCGCTGACGCTGGGAATTGGGAGTTGACTGCGAACGGCGGGGTGACAGAAAGTCGCCGGGGGTGTGACTTTCTGGCCGTCTTGGCAGCCGTCCGCCTGCGGAGGGGGTAGGTTGAGAGTTGGAGGTTGAACGTTGAGCGTTTCCTCCTTCCCGTGGTGCAGGCGTCTCGCCTGCCTCTTTCGGATATCACCGGCACTCCCGGTTCTGCCGGCACTCCCGAGCCTGGTCTCGCTGACCCCTGGACCGCTGTCTGCCGAGACGGGCTCCGTACGGGGCGCTACACCCTTTTTAGGCATGGAAAATGCGCATGCTCTGCTCTATACTAAGAATCTCTTTTTGTGGAAACGGACTTTTTTGGTGAAAGGTGAGCCGATATGGCCGGTCAGCCGGATGCATTTGCAGCCCTTGTTTTGAAAAAAACGGGACTCTTTACCGACCTCCAGATCGAGCATGTGCTGGCGGCGGACCGTTCGGACGGCACGGGCATCACGGGCGTGGTGGTGCGCCTGGGCCTGGCCCGCGAGGATGACTTTTTGCGCAAGATCGGCGAGGTGCTGGGTTTTGCCTACACCGAACTGGCGCAGGTCAGGCCGACAGACGAGGCTCTCACCAAGCTGCCCGCGCGCGCGGTGTACCAGTATAACGTGTTGCCGTTGTCGGTCGAAAATGGCGTGTTGACGGTGGTCACCTGCGACCCGTTCAACACCGGCATGACGGACGGTCTGCGGCTGGCGGCGGGTTGCCCGATCCGGGTGACGCTCAGCCCGCGCGAAGAGATCAACAAGGCGATCCAGAAGTATTACGGCGTGGGTGCCGACGCGATCGAGAAGATGATCGAGGACGGCCGTTACGCGGTGGACGCCGATCTGGCCTCCATCTCCAAAATCGATGTGAACGAGATGGGGGCCGAGGCCTCGATCGTGAAGTTCGTGAACCAGATCATCGCGGAAGCCGACCGCCAGGGCGCGACCGATATCCATGTCGAGCCGATGGAGGACGAGCTGCGCATCCGTTACCGCATCGACGGCATGCTGCACAAGGTGGATGTGCCGCCGCAACTGAACCGTCTGAAGGCGGCGATCATCTCGCGTATCAAGGTCATGGCGAATCTGGATATCGCGGAGAAGCGGCTGCCGATGGACGGCCGTATCGGTGTGCGGCTCAACAACGATGACATCGATATCCGTGTCTCCACGATGCCGACGGCTTACGGCGAGTCGATCTCGCTGCGTCTGCTGCAAAAGGCCGGCAACTTCGTCAAGCTGTGCGATCTCGGCTTTAATGATTTCGACTATGCCCACGTGGTCAAGCTGATCAACCGCCCCAACGGCATCTTCCTGGTGACCGGCCCCACCGGTTCCGGCAAATCGACCTCGCTCTACGCCTTCCTGCACGAGATCAACAAGATGCAGGTGCGTATCCTGACGGCCGAAGACCCGATCGAGTACGAGATGCCGGGCATCAACCAGGTGCTGGTGCGGCAGGACATCGGACTGACCTTCGCGCGCGCGCTGCGCGCCTTCCTGCGTCAGGACCCGGACATCATTATGGTCGGTGAAATCCGTGACGGCGAGACGGCGGAGATCGCGATCAACGCCTCGCTGACGGGCCATTTGGTGTTCAGCACGCTGCACACCAACGATGCGGCGGGTGCCTTTGCACGTCTGATCGATATGGGCGCGGAGCCGTTCCTGGTGGCGTCGGCGGTGGCCGGCGTCATGGCGCAACGTCTGGTGCGGCGGCTCTGCCCGAAGTGCAAGCGCGAGATCCCGCTGGACATGAAGTGGTATGACCTGGCCTACCCGCCTGAAAAGTCGACCGTCTGGGTGCCCGGGGGGTGCGAGGCGTGCACCAAGACCGGATACCGCGGTCGCGGCGGACTCTTTGAACTGCTGGTGGTCACGGAAGACATTGAGTCGGCGATCATCGCGCGCAAGTCCTCGACCGAGATCCGCGACATTGCGCTCACGCACGGGATGAAGACGCTGCGCGAGGATGGTTGGGCCAAGGTTTTCAAGGGCATGACGTCGGTGGAGGAGATCATGCGCGTGACGGAAGACGCTGGATAAGTTAGGATCCAAGATTTCAAATACGGAAGGACGAGTGAGGGGTTGTTCCGAGTATGATGACTCCAACTCCTAATTCCTAAATGGACACGACGGTGATGAAAGTATGGCAAGTTTCTCCTATAAGGCTCTGACCAAAGACGGGCGCAAGGTCGAGGGCGTGCTGGAGGCGGCAGACCGCCGGGCCGCGCTGGCGGCGGTCGAGAAGCTGGGGCACACGCCGATCGCCGTGGCGGAAACCAAGTCGAAGCAGGCCAAGGCTAAGGGCACGCCGATCTGGAAACTCAAGGTGGGCGGCGGCAAGGTGCGCATGAAGGCCACCGAGGTGCTGCTTTTTACGTCAGAATTGAGTGATCTGCTGGAAGCCGGCATGACCCTCGGTGCGGCGCTGAACTGTCTGGCCAATCAGGGTGAGGAGGATTCGGCGCAGAGTGTGATCGCCAGCGATCTGCGCGACCGCATCATTCGCGGCGAACAGCTTTCGGACGCGGTGACGGCGCATCCCGACACCTTCCCGCCGCTTTACGGCAACATGATCCGAGCCGGCGAGGCGTCGGGCGCGATGATCGAGGTGCTGCGCCGTCTGGTGGAGCATTATGAGCGCAACGAAAGCATGCGTTCCAAGATCACCTCCGCGATGACCTACCCGATCGTGGTGCTCATCTTCGGAGTGGTCACGGTGATCTTCGCGATGGTCAAGGTGATTCCGCAATTCGCCAAAATCTTCGACAGTATGGGCACCGCTCTGCCGTTGCCGACGCGCATTTTGGTGGGCACGAGCGATTTCGTCATCAAGTACGGTGTTTTTCTGGCGGTCGCGATCGGCATGGGGGTGGTGATGTTCCAGCGTTACATCAAGACCGATGCCGGGCGGCTCTGGTGGGATGGCCTCAAGCTGAAGGCGCCGCTGATCAAGGGCATCGTGGCTTGCGGCGCGTATTCGAGCTTGGCTTACACCATGAAAACCCTGCTCGCCAACGGCGTGAATGTCTTGCAGGCGCTGAAGATTGCCGAAGAGACCTGCGGCAACGCGCTGATCGCCAGTGCCCTGAGGACCGCGCGCCAGCGCGTGACGGACGGCACCACCATTTCCGGGCCGCTGGCGACCAGTAAGGTGTTCCCCAAAATGATGACCGATATGCTGGCCGTCGGCGAGCAGTCGGGCGATATGCCCGCATCACTGGGGCATATCGGGCGGCGGTACGAGAGCGAGATGGATCGTAACATCAAGATCTTCACGAACGCGCTGGAGCCGATTCTGATCGTGGCCATCGGCGGGGTGGTCGGTTTCGTGGCGGTCAGTATTTTGATGGCGGTGTTCAAGGTCACCTCGTCGCTCAGCCCGGGCTGAGTGGAAGGAAGAAGGAAGAGGGAAGAAGGTTACAGGTTTCGGGCTTCGGGTTTCGGGTAGTAGGTTGGGACATTGGGTTGGATGAACGACGGAGGAGGAAGGCGATGAAACGTGAGAAAAAGGAAGAGCAAGTGAGAAAGAACCGTCGCAGCGGCTTCACGCTGGTGGAGTTGCTGTTGGTGGTGTGTATTCTCGGCATTCTGGCCGCGGTGGTCATTCCGAATGTGATCGGCCATGATGAGGAGGCGCGGCGCCAGGCGACGCGCACGAGCATTCAGGCGATCGAGCAGGCGGTGCAGATCTTCGCCATGCGCCATAATGGCAAGTTGCCGGATTCGCTGGATGAACTGACCGTGGGAAGCGACGATGCGCCGGGCCTGTTGAAAGAGGGTGCGCTCAATGACTCGTGGGGCACGCCGTTCCAGTACACCAAGACCGGCAAGAAGTTCAAGATCGTCTCGGGCGGGCCGGATGGCGAAATCGGTACGGAAGACGACATCACGAACTAGTGCGGGGAAGACGACCCGAGCCGACTCGATTCGACGTGATTCGACCCGGGTCGAATCAAGTCGATTCACGTCGATTCAGGTCGTGAGGAGGCGGATGCGGCGCGGGTTTACACTGGTTGAGCTATTGGTGGTCATGGTGATCATCGGCGTGATGGCGCTGGTGATCCTGCCTTCGTTCGGAACAGGCTCAGACCTCGCGCGGGTCAAGACCGCATCGCGCGGCGTGATGCAGATGACGCGTTACGCGCGGACCATGGCGGTGCTTTACCAGACGCCGATGGATCTGGTGATCACGTCGGGTGGCGAGCTGCGTGTCGAGCGCCGCAGCGGGGCGGCAGGGGACGCGGGCTCGTCCAGATCCGCGGGAGGCGAGAACGCGCACGACGAAACGCGGCATCCGGCGGACGCCGGGCGAGGGGGCGGGCCGCCTGCCGCTTGGGGCGCCGATGAGTCTCCCGGTTCGGACGAGGGCGGGGGTGCCGGCTACATCATGGCCGAGCTGAGCGCCTCGAAGCGTTACGAACAGATCACGTTTAAGGTGACACTCGACGAGGATGCGCTGGAAGCAGACGAGGCCGAAGTGCAGATCGAGGTGATGGAGGATGAGGAGGCGGAGGACTCGGATTCGTCCGCCGATGGTGGCCTGGAGAAAGAAAAGTCCCGGATGGCGCGGATTCCGTTCGAGGCCAACGGGCGATGCTTGCCGTTCGTGGTGCGGGTAACGGCCGGCGACGAGGATGCCACGGATGCGATCACGGTGAAAGTCGACCGTTTCGGGATGCCGAGGGTGGTCGATGAGGATGAGCGGTAATGCGGCGTGACGGTTTTACGTTAATCGAAATTCTGCTGGCGACAATGATCCTGGCCGCGGGGTTGTTCAGCCTGATGGTCGGTCTGAGCAACTGCGCCCAGATGATGACGCTCTCGAAGGAGTATCAGGATGCGCAGTTTGTTTTCAGCCTGGGCGAGCGCTGCTTCCCGATCCCGCCGAACGAAGAGATCTCCGATCCCGAGGAGGACGAGCGACTGAACATCGATCCCATCGGCGCGGAGGAGATGATCGATGAGCTGCAGATGGATGTGTCGCGAGAGGTGCGGGAGGCCTACAAGGATTTCACGTTCGAGCGGTGGGTCGAGGAGAAAGAGTTGGAGACGGGAGAAGAGGACGACGGGCTGTATGTGTTGCGCACGCGCATTTCGTGGGGCAGCGGCAAAGAGGGGTACCACGAAGAACTGGTGCGGCTGATCCGGAAGGGGAAGTGAAGGCCGAGCACTGAACGCTGGACGAGTAACGTGTAACGCTCAACGTTCAACGCTCAACGCTCAAGTTATGAACGAGGCAAAGGATATCCGCTCGGGGTTCACCCTGCTTGAGCTGATGATGGCGATCATGATTCTTGCGGTCATGATGGTCATTTCGTTCTTTTGCTTTGACGCCGTGGTGCAGAGCTGGAACGCGGGCATGGAGATGTCGGACGCCATGTCGCAGGCCGATTACGTGATGAACCAGATCGAATCCGGCCTGCGCTCGGCCTACTACTCGACCAGCGTGCAGAACGCCGACGAGCGAGGCTTCCAATTCAAAGATGGTGGTGACGGGCCGGAGGCGCGCGACTCGATCGCATGGATGAAGGAGGGGCGCGCGTTCGTGGGGAACCTGAAGGCGATTGATGGCAAGGCCGAGATCGCCGACATGCCGCACCGTGTGATGCTGTATGTCGAGGATGAGGGAAAAGAAGGTGGCGGCGGACTCATGGCAAAGGCGTGGTCCAACGATTTCCAGCCCGATGATTTCGATGTTGAGGAGGACGTCAAGGCCTTCCTGATTTCGCCGCGCGTTATGGGAATGGACTGCAAAGTGCTGAAAGAGCCGCCGGAGACGAATGCCAAGGAGGTGAAATGGGAGGATGAATGGACTTCCTCCAATGCCTTGCCGTACAAGGTGTCGGTGACGCTTTACCTGAAACCGGTGAAAGAGCGCGGCGATCCGGTCGCCGTGACGCGTGACATCGAACTGCCGGTCTGGGATGTCTCGCAAAATCCCATACAGAGCGGCAGGGGAAGAGACGAGAGGGATCCTGCCCGTTCACCGTTCACGGGTCAGGGTGGCACAGGGCTTGGCGGTGGGACACAACAGGGCACGGGCGGTAGACGGCAGGGCACAGGCGGCATGCAGCGACAGCCGATCATGCCGGGTGGCCCGTCTGGGATAGGCGGCGCACAACCGCCGGCGGGCGGAGGGCCGATGCCATGAAAACCCTACCAATCAGAAGCCAGGCGCCGGCAGGGACGCCTCGACGAGGCCTCTGCGGCGGTCTCGGCGAGACCGCCCTGCCGGGTGTCAGTGGGGCTTTCGTGCAGACAGGCACCCGAAACCCGAAACCCCAAACCCCAAACCCCCAGCGCGGTTCGGCGCTGATCATCGCGCTTTGGACGATCGCGCTCCTGTCGATGCTGGTGATGTCCTTCGCGCTGGACGCGATGCTGGAGGGCAAGATCAATGTCTACGTGCGGCAGCGGCGTCAGGTGGACTATTTGACGCAGTCGGGTATCGCTATCGCCGAGATGCTGTTGCTGTCCTACCGGAACGCGACGCCCGGCGTCACGTCGTCTACGACTGCCGCTGGTTCGACCGCCACAGGCACAACGACGGCATCGTCGCAACAAACGGGATTGTCGGAAGATGCAGATGACAAGTGGCTGCAGGCGAAACTTGACCTGCAGCATGGCTCCGCCAGGGTTGAGGAGTACGCCATTGATCCGGACAAGCCAGAAAACGGTGTGGTGGCCGTCGAGATCACTTCGGCTGACGCCAACAAATGGCCGATCAATCTGCTGGTCAACGGAGATATCGCCGACCGGATCTGGGAGAATGTCCTGAACGTCATCGGGCTGCCGATGGAGTATCAGGAGGAGGTGGTCGATAGTTGGTATGACTGGCTGGATCCCGACAGCACGGTCACAGGACGGAGCGGTGCCGAAGACGAGTATTACGCCGATTTCGATTACAAGGCGCGCAACGGCCCAATCTCATCGGTCGCCGAACTGAAGATGATCCGGGGAATCCGCGAACGCCCCGCCATTTTCGATGGCGGCATTCTGAACCCCGAAGAGAAGAACAAGAAGGCGCAGATCCACATCCAATACGGGCTCAAGGCTTTTTTTGACATCTACGGGGAAACTGTTAAGATCAATGTCAATTCCGCTGAGCTAGAAGTGTTGTTGACGGTGCCGGGCATTGACGGCGACAGTCTGTTGGCGAACGCGATCATCGAGGAGCGGAGAACCGGCGCCAATAGAGTCACATCGGGTGATTCGTCAGCCGAAAGCCTGTTGTTTAAAGACTGGAACGATCTGAACGCACGTATTCCTGGCGGCGTCCCAACCGAAGCGGAGCCTTTCCTGGCCTATGCACCTCAGAAATACTTTGAAATCGCGGTGACAGGCACGGCGGGCGGCATTTCGCACCAAATCAAGGCGGTGGCGATTGTCGAGGGTGACCGGGTGCGGTATTTGCGGTGGAGAGAAGATCCGTAGGGGAAGTTTGGGAGTTCATGCGTGCATGCGTGCGAGAGTTGTGAGTTGGAGGGCTCGGTTCGGGTCAGTTCGGGCCGGTTCGGGGCGGACAAAGAGCTGAAGACACGGTTCCGGTATGGCGAAAAGTGATGTCATTGCGTTGTTGGCGGAAGGCGGCGTGCTGCGGGGCGTGAGATTCGCGCCGCGCGGGCGTGATAGCTGGACGCGCACCGGCGGCGGCGCCTGGCCGTTGCAGACTCCCGACTCGGCAATGGCGCCCGATGGTGGAGACGGGACGGAAGCGGCCACGCCTTCCCCGGCTGTGGACGAGACGGTGGTCGAGAGCGACAAGCCGCTGACGCGGGCGCTGATGACGGCCCGTGCGGCGCTGGGCTCGCGTGACATCGTGCTGGCCCTGCCACTTTCCCAGGTGCTGGTGCGTGTGCTCAAGATGCCGCTGGAGGTCCGCGATGACGTGGCGGATGCCGTGGCGTTGCAGATGGATAAGCTGTCTCCCTTTCCCGGAGAAGAGCTTGCGGTAGGGTGTGAAATCCTGAGCGAAACCGAATCGCACCTGTGGGTTTTTGCCGCTGCCCTGCCGGCCGCGGTTTTTGAAGAGCTGGGCGCGGCGTTGGACGAAGCGCGCTTGCAGGCTGTCCGTACCGACGTCGCTGTGCTGGGCTGGTTGCGGTCGTTGAGCGGCCTTTGTCAATTGATGCGCCCCGGGAGGCGCGTGCTCCTGATGGATCCGGGCGGCTCATGGGAGCTGGCGGTATTGGATCACGGCGTGCCGGTTCTGGTGCGCGGCCTGGGCGGGTCGGCATCCACCGACGATGTGATCCGGGAACTGACCCTCTCTCTGTTGAACGTCGAGCTGGATGCCGGCGGCGGCGCGGTGGCCGAGGTGATCGTCGTTTCGCAGCAGGTACCGGAGCGGACGCTTGTCGAGAAACTGAGCGAATTGACTGCTGCCGAGGTGCGACATGTGGCGCCGCCGACGCCGGATGGCGGAGTCGAGGGTGTGGCCCTGCGTACCGGAGAGGGGGCCGCGCTGGATCTCACGCCGCAGGCGTGGCGCGACAAAATCAAGGAGGCGCGTATCCGTAAGCGGGTGGTGACCGGCGTGGGGATGGCGATGGCGATATGGGTGGTGCTGATGGGTACGCTTTTCGCCGGGCCGGCTGTCTACAAGCAGCTTACCGCGCAGGTCCGCAAACAGTCGCGCGCGCACGCTAAAGCCTATAGGCAGGTTGCCGACACGCGCGAGCGCGTCAACCTGATCGAGTCTTACACCGACCGTACCCGTTCTTCACTGGAGATGTTGCGCATGGTCTCATCGGTCTTGCCGCAAGGCATCACGCTGGTTGGCTTCACGTATCGGCGTGACGAGGGCGTGAAGATTTCGGGCGAGGCCGACCAGCCGACGCTGGTTTACGATTTCAAGAACGCCGTGAACGAGAATCCGCTGTTCGAAGCGGTCACGCTGGTCGGCCCTTCGATCAGCCGAGGCAAGCACAAGTTTGATGTGGACGCGACGTTCAAGGGGAGGCCAGAGAAGAAATGAGCACGGTGACCTCCCGCGAGAAAAACATGTTGCTGGTGGCCGTGGTGGTGGTGCTGTATGCGATCGCGGCCCTGAGCTACAAAAAGCAGGTGGCGAACTGGAAGGCGGCGGAACGCGTCTACCGGTCCGCGCAAAAGAAAGTACAGGAGGAGCGCGCACTGATCGCGGCCCGCAACGAGTGGGATGCCCGCTACGCGCAGATGCGCGACCTGATGCCGGTGTTTCCGTATGAACAGGCAGTCGATACCTATTGGCTGAACGTCATGGATGCGGCTGCTGCCCGTAATGGTCTCATGATTGCCCGGCGTCAGGCCAACAAAGAGGTCGAGGTCGGTGATGTCTACGAGCTGCCGATCGAGTGCAAGGATTGGGAAGGCACGCTCGAAGCGCTGGTCAAGTTCCTCTACGATCTGCATAAAGAGGGGGCCATGCTTGATGTGCGCCAACTCTTCATCCGCCCGTCCAACCGGCCGGGTTACCTGAAGGGCACCTTCACCCTGTACTGCGCCTACATACGGGGCGACGATGCCCGCCCACCTGCCGGGAAACAGATTGAGCCGGTAACGGAAACGACACCGGCGGAGCCAGAGAACGAGCCCGACACGCAGAGCCAGGCCGCCGTGACGAACCAGACGGCGGCGGCGGAGGCCCCGGTCTCAGCCTCCGCGCCTGACGTGTCCGAAGGGAATGTGCCGTAAGCTGACACCACGATTTGTGAGGAAACACGTATGAAGAGCATTCGCAATCATCTGATGAATCTGGGCGTGGTCGGCGTACTCGCTCTGGGCGTTGCCGTGGCGCAGGATCAGGCGCCGCAGCCGGTCGCCGTCCCGGTTCCGCCCCAAAGCCGTGCCCCGATTACGACGCGCCGTCCGTTGCCCACCACCACCGGACGGCGCCAGGTGACGCCCGGGGTCGCCGCCCAACCTTCCGCCGCGTCGGCATCCCCGGCCGCGCTCGAACCCACGCTGGATAAGAGCATGCTGAAAAACAAGAGCGTCATGCCGGGGCTGAAGTACAAGAAGAACCCGATCGAGATCGTGCTGATGGACTACGCGCTCGTCACCGGCAAGACGCTGTTGACGTCGCCGGGCGTGCAGCCGCTGCTCAAAAACGAAATCACGCTTGAGAGTCAGGAGGGGGTGCCGCTCACCCGTGAGGAGTATCTGGACGCGATCGAGGCCGTGCTCAGCATGAACGGCATCGTGCTCGAACCGTTCGGCGAGAAGTTCGTCAAGGCCCTGCCGCTCAAGACCGTGCGCACGGACGGCATCCGCATCCAGATGGACGCGCCGGAAGGCGGTTACCCGGAGAAGAGCCAGGTGGTCAGCCAGATGATCCAGCTCAAGGCCATTGCGGTGAGTGAGGCCCAGAAGGCGATCGAGGGCTTCAAACGGCCTGACGGCTTGATCCAGACGTTCGAACGCACCAACAGCCTGCTGGTGACCGACACGCAGGAGAATGTCAACCGCATGCTGGAGATCATCAAGTTCATCGACCAGCCGCTGGTGGCAACCGAAGAGGTCAACGTGCGCGTCATCCGTTTCGCCAAGGCTGAAGAAATCAAGAAGCGCTTGGAAGAGATCGTCGCGGAATCGCAGAAGCAAAGTCAGGCCAAAGAAGAGATCAAGGCCAACACGTCTGGAGCCCCGGGCTTTTCCAGAACCGCCGCGCCGTCCCCGACCTCGCCTCTGGGCCGCCCGCTGCCGCCTGGTCTCTCGCGCCTGACTGCGGCCGCCGCGCAGCAGACGGCCGCGTCGACACCGAATGAGATCCTGGAGACCTTGGTGAGTGACGCGGACCGCGGCATGATCCGCGGCAAGGTGCAGATCATCGCCGACGAACGTTCCAACCAGCTTATCATCATCACGCGGAAGGAGAACATGAACTTCTTCGACCGCATCATCAACGTGCTGGACGTCGAGACCGCGCCGGATGTCAAGGTCGAGGTGCATCGCCTTGAATTCGCCGACGCCGAAGAGGTCTCCACCATGCTCAACGATCTCATCGGCAATGCCACTTCAAAGAAGGACGACAGTGCGCCGACGGGAGCGAGAGGGGCTACGGCGGACGCCCCGGGCCGCAGTACGACGCTCGCCGAAGCCGCGGCGCGATCCTCCCGGCCACAAACCTCTTCTTCTTCCAGCGGGGCGACCTCCGCCACCACCAAGCTGGGCCAGCTCAGCAAGGACAACATCAAGATCCTGGCCGACAAGCGCACCAATGCTATCGTCGCGATGGGCAGCCCCAGTGACCTTGCCGCCATCAAAGAGATCATCAAGAACATGGACATCCAGCTCTCGCAGGTGCTGATCGAGACCGTGGTGCTCCAGGTCGAGCTGAACAATTCCATATCGACGGGCATCGATTGGGTCAAACGTGTCAAGCCCACTACCGACCGGTCGGTTCTGACAGGTTATGACAAGACGACGGGGGCACCGATCTACTCACTGCAAACCGTCCCTCGCGATTCGTCCTATCGTTATACTGTGGGAGGCGGTGGCGGTGCCAGGGTTGCCCAGAACCTGTGGGAGATCGGCACTAATGCGGTGTCGATCGGCGGGTCAGGCATTGAATATCTGGCGACGATCAAGAATTTGCGTTTGGACGCAGTGATCAGCGCATCCAAAACCGACGGTTCATCGAAGATACTTTCCTCGCCGGTGCTGCTTACGGTTGACAACAAGGAAGCTACGCTCGAGTCCAAAAAAATGCGTTACATGTTCAAAGGCATGCGGTATATGGGGTATAGTTCCTATGGCTCGAACACTGGCGGTTACGAGCCTGACGTTGAGCAGCGTGAGATCGGCTTGACGGTGAAGATTACGCCGCGGATTAACCCCTCCGGTAATGTCATGCTTTCGATCGAAGAGACTTTCGAGGATATTGGTGACGTCCAGGAAATCCCTGGACAGTCCGGGGGGAGCCCGCAGAAGTGGCCTACCGTCATTACGCGTAAACTCAGCGCGGATGTGTCTGTCAGCGACGGCGAGACCGTGATTCTTGGCGGACTGGTCAAGAACGACAAAAAAAATTCAGAGGCTGGCATTCCGATCCTCAAGGATATCCCGTACATTGGCAAGTACCTTTTCGGCAAGACGATGGCGGAGGAGAACCGCTCTGAGCTGTTGGTCTTTCTGACGCCCTACGTGATCAACTCTGCGGCCGACATGAACCGTGAAGCGCGGCGGCGCAAGGATTACGTCAACGCCACGGACATCTGGACCAAGGGGTGGTCGGACAGCAAGCTGGCCGATCCCGTGCCGCCGGCCGAGATGAAGCAGCGTCTCCAGCGTAAAAAGGAGATCGAGAAGGCCTGGCAGCAGTACCGCAAGAGTTTGCAGGAGCATCACGAAGTTGAGGAAGCGATCATCAACGAACGCGCGCAGACCGAAGCATTGATCGATGCGACTGCCGCCGCGACTTTCGCGAAAGAGCAGGCGGCGCATGCCGCTGCCACCAACGCCCCGATCGGTACCTTGCGCGTCACCGAGACGGTTGAGGTATTGCGTCCGCCGGAAGCGACGGACGAGCCGTTGCTGAAGGATGCGGCCGTTCCGGCGCCGGAGGAGGCGAAGAAAGGCAAAGCCGACGGCAAGTGGTGGAAGCTGTGGTGAGTGAGACAGTTAGGAATTAGGAATTAGTGCCTTGCGGCTCGACAAGCACAATAAAAAACAAGTTGTTTCTCACACGAAGCCACGAAGGGCACGAAGGTGGATGCCGTTTTAAAAGAAGCCTTTGTGGCCTTTGTGCCTTTGTG